>ERZ773139.553-NODE-553-length-48986-cov-4.557438_pt1 | contig 48986 bp, 80 predicted proteins | sample MGYA00580854_ERZ773139 | MGnify/ENA primary metagenome ERZ773139 (study PRJEB29015, sample SAMEA2737809) | human gut metagenome | biome: human gut; feature: human-associated habitat; material: faeces | place: China | collected 2012 ...
CTGTTCATTGCATTTAACTACGAATAGTTTATGCTTTTTCATACAAAATGTCAACCAATTCTTGTTTTTCATACAAATTATTTCTGTATCTTATTCTGGTAAAACCCTTGCTTTCACAACTGCTTTCTTTACTGCACTTCCTACAATGATCGCAACTACGATCTTTGCTGCATCCCCTGGAAGATATGGAATGACACCTGCATATAATCCCTGGACAAATGTTAAATGCATCTGTGCGCAAAGCCAGATTGTTCCAAACGCATAAGTTACTGCAGTTCCAAGAACCATACCGATTGCTGTCATTATAACGTTATCAGAAAATTTTTCTGCAAAAAATCCACTGATCAGTGCTAAAAAGATAAATCCAACCAGATATCCTCCTGTTGGTCCTGCAAGTTTGGCAAGTCCTCCACTAAAACCAGAGAACACTGGAAGCCCTACAGCTCCGATCAATAAGTATACAAGATAACTGATCGTTCCACGTTTCATTCCAATGACCATAATTGAAAAATAAATTACCAGATTGGTAAATGAAATTGGCACTGGTGTAAATGGCAGTGTGATTGACATCGGCCCCAGAATGCAAGTTAAAGCTGCCATCAAGGCGATCAATGTCAGGTCCTGAATTTTCATTGTCTGTTGTTTCATAATAAATTCTCCTCGTTTTTATTGTTTTTCTAATCTGTCTGTTATTATAGATTGTTAACTTTCTATTGTCAACTATTATTTTCATTTTGGTTAACAATCAAGGTTAACAATACTTTTTTATCTTCAAACAAAAAGAAAAAGCACAGATATCTATGCCCGATATCTGTGCCTGTCTCTACTCATCATCTTCATTATCAAGAATTCCTAATTCTTTGATCCGTTCTTCTATTTTCTTCAAAGAATCTTCATAGGTTCCTTCTTTCGCTTCTTCTTTCTCCTGATGCATCCCATCTAACAATTCATCAATATTCTTGCTCAATGGATTACTCTCCGTCTTTCTTGTCAATAATCCCATATCTGTCTCCTTCTTCTGCTTCTTTGATTACTTTACAAGGGTTTCCTGCTGCTACAACATTGGCTGGAATATCTTTCGTCACGACACTTCCTGCTGCAATCACTGTATTATCTCCGATCGTCACGCCCGGAAGAATTGTCACTCCGCCTCCAATCCAGACTTTATTCCCAATCTTTACCGGAAGTGCCCATTCATAACCTTTCTCACGCCTTCTGACATCGGTTGGATGATTGGCCGTGTAGATTCCAACATTCGGTCCTATGAAAACACGATCTCCAATCTCAACACCACCTCCGTCAAGAATTGTCAGATTAAAATTCGAAAAAAAGTCATCTCCGATCGTTGTTCGATATCCATAATCCAGATAAAATGGTGCTTCTAAATGAACATTCTGACCTAATTTCCCGAAGATCTGTCCCATTAGATATTTTCTATGGTCTCTGTCCTCCTGGCGGCTTTCATTATATTGTTTTGTCAGGGATTTTGCGCGATTGCGCTCTTCGATCAAACAAGCTTCCTCCGCATTATATATGATTCCCATCAGCATTTTTTGTTTTTCCGTCATCTCATATCCTCCATTGTCTTTTATTTTACCATACTTTTTTTCTCTAATCTATTGAATTTGACTTTCCTTTCAAAAAATTGTAGGATAAAAGAAATCAAAACCATAAGGAGGTTTCAACGTGGAAACTAATTTTACAATTTCACTTGATTCCATCGCGGAAGTGAATGCTTTTGCGAACATGATCGCACATTTTACATCTGAGATCGATATGTCCTCTGGAAGATATGTCGTCAATGCAAAATCTATCATGGGAATCTTCAGCCTTGATCTGACACAGCCTTTGACATTGACTGTACACGGAAATGATGAACTTGACGAAATTACAGCAGCAATCGCACCTTACATCAAAAAATAACACAAAAACTGGCATTCATTTCGATGCCAGTTTTTTTATAACCAATCTCTTCATATCTTTATATAAAAAGAAAAAAGCACAATCTAAGTAAATCCTTAAATCATGCTTCTCTACTGAGCGTGCGGGGATTCGAACCCCGGACAACTTGATTAAAAGTCAAGGAATCAAATCTATGTTAAACCGCATAAACTCTATTGTTCTCAATTTTGGTTGGAACGAAAATGGAACATTCTCGCTTCAACGTTGTTTATAATATCACATCATTTTCGACAATGCAAGCATTATTTTTAAATTTTTATGTAAGTTGCTGAACAGTACCCTGTCTTACCGTTATATTTAACTTTATGCCACGCACTACCTTTTTTGACAATCTCTACTGTTGCACCCTTATGGATTCTATAAACAATATCGGATTTTGTGTTCGCACTCTTTCTCATAATCAACGGGTCATGTTTCGTGATAACTGTTCCATAGACTTTTGCTTTCTTTGCTTCTTTCACTGTTGTTCCTGCAATGTCAGCTTTGAACTTCTTCCACCCCTTATTATTCTTTCCAATCCATGGGTCTGGACAATCCTTGCCGTTTACATCCCAGTGACGAATAACGTGGTCTGCATCAATGTCGTACTTCTTCATATAGTATGTAACCAACCACACGAGATCGTTGTATACATCCGCAGGTACACCACCAACACAATTGCACATTTCGATGCTTAAGGTGTTTGCATTTGTAGCAACTTTGTATTTGCTACCTGCACCATTTTTTAAAGTGTAGCATCCACCTACTGCCCATGCTACTCTCTTAAGAGATACAGATTTATATACAACTCCACTACCATCAATAAAACAATGAGCAGAAGCGTGTCTGTTTTCTCCTTGGAAATATTTGCAGTTATTCAAAGCTGTGTCGCCTTTGTTTCCTGTGAAATGCACTACAATAAATTTAATATCACTCAATTTTCTTTTGCCACCATAATTTGACTCATCGGCAAATTTGTTAATAAATTTCATTTTACACTTCCTCTTTGTGGGTAATGTTGATAGGTTCTTCTGTTAAGTCCGCAGGTCCTTGATAGTCTGGATCTACTGCTTGTCCTAATTCTTCATAAGACATTGCATTGACACTATCCCCGATTCCCTTTGTTGTTGGGTCCACCAATACCCCGACAGCTACTAAGATATTAAGGATGATACCTACAAGCTGTGATACTGCATCCTGTGCGATTGGTGCTGTGATACCTAAGATTCCAAGAATCTGGTAGATGAATGCAATTAAAGCAGATGCCATTGCCACTAAAGTTGCCTTATTTTTAAAACGTAATTTAAGATTCATAGTTTCTCCTTTCACTATTTGTAAAAATATGTTATTATGTTCTTGTATTGCATGCTTCCAAATCATTTATTGTAATTGTTTTCATCATATAAACAATATTATCCTGTTACCCATGTCGCAAATACGTTAAGCCATGCACCTTTTTCAACAGTAATGCTTTTAGTTGTTCCATATCTTTCAACTTTACATATCCCTGTCGTTCTGACAGTAAGTAAAAACCTGTTAAGTCCACTTCCTTGACATAGAAAACGACTTTCCTGTGATGGTGCAAATTTTTTGTCAAACGTTAAAATACTATCGTGTGTAGACCACGCCGTATTATTTTTTAACGCTCCCTGCAAAAATACAATATTTCCAATTTTCCGTACTCTTGCGTGTGAATTACTTGTGTATGGAACGATGCCATTTCCGTATTTACACTCAACCCATCCTGTGTCCTCTATAATGTCTTGCTTTTTGTTTATATTTCCGGACAAATTTTCTACATCTGTTGACAAATTTTCTATATCTGTTGACAAATTTTCTATATCTGTTGACAAATTCCCAATATTTGTTGTTATATCTTCAATTTGAAATCTCTTTTTCAAATACTCTGAAAGATTTGAAACCTTTACTTTTTTTGCATCATTCCCACCGATGATTAAATATACATCATCCGTGGGAATTTCCTGCTCTGGCAAATCATTAATTAATATAAGAGGTACATTAACCGCCATAATATCACTCCTTAATCATTCAGTTTATTATCTTTGATAAAGTCTCTAATAGCTTTAATATGTTCCCTCAGTTCATCGTCAACAACGAAAAAATTGCCCTTATTATTTCGGCTGATTGGTTCTCCTGTGCTGTCGTCAATATCGTTGTATGTATAAGTCACTCTGTCTCCGCCGTCAATGTTTAATACCATAAAACTGCTAAGTTGTTTCATTTAACATTTCCTCCTGTTCTTTAATTAAAGAATTGATTTCGTCAATATATTCTTTCTCATAATCTATCGCAACTTCTTTATTTTCATCTTGGTATTCTTCTAGCCTTTCAAATTCGTAATCTCTTTGAATTGCTTTAATTTCCCATGAGAATTTGAGATTTTCAGTACCTTTTACAGTAAAATAAGTAGGTGTTTTTTCTTCTACCCATAAATCGCCTTGTCCCTCTTTCTGCAAGAATACTTGGTACTCAATACCAGTGTTTACCGTTTCTGCAAATATATCGTCAATGTCTATGTAGCATTTTCCTGTTTCATCAGTTTGTGCCGTTCCAATATCCCCAAAATATGGAGTTGCTGTCTCATAGCAATACTGTGAACGAATATCGTAATTTTCAGTATCAACTATTCTCTTTTTCGTCCCTGCACAACTAAAATCTTTAGAAACAGACAAATTTCCACCAGAAATATCTACATTTCCATAAAATGATGAATCCAAGTCAGAAACAAAAAGTTCTTTTTTTTCTCCTATACTTACATAAAATTGACCTTTTTCTGTACTGTTTAATCCGTGAGATATTAATATGCTTTCATAATCTATAGCTGTCTCTGTTGATTCCTGGTCAAATGGCGTGCCAACACTATTTTTTGAATTTTTAACTTTTATACGATCATGTCTTACTATTGAAGCTTTTCCTGTCCCGTCCTTATTTTTAGAAACGTACATTCCATCATTGAATAATTCTGGCAGTAAGCATATATATGATTGTGGAGTTTTATCGTCTTGTAGGAAATAATTCGACACCAAAATCCCTTTAGTGTCTACCGTCACAATTTCTTGATCCCACATATTGTAAACATGCAGCTCCCCATTTCCATAAGTTTCGTATTTACCTCCAAGGTTTAATGCTCCACCTCTTGCATATGTAAAGTTGATATACAGTTTTCCGTCAGACCCACGATAAATACCTTGCCATGCTCCGTCATTGGTTAGAAGATTAAAGATTTCTTCATGTGTCAACGCATCAACATCTATTGCAACAGGAATTGTCTCAATGTCAAGAACCTCTGTAAATCCACCTGCCGCATACATCGTACATCTAAGTGCTGCTACATCTCGAGGGATACCGATTGCTTTATTACTTGCTGCTTGAATCGCTCCGCCATTCGTTGTTGCAAGAACACCATATAGGCTGTGAGTGATTGATATTTCATCTGCGGATGAAGTATAGACAGTTTTGTATGTGTCTCCGTCAATCGTTTCCTCAATCTTAAATCGGCATTTATATGCTGTTCGTGCTGTTGCTGTACCATCACGATAATAACCAGACAGTGTAATATAGTTTGGCACCATTGAGCTGTCCGCTGATCGTTTGATGATTCCTGCGGATGGTTCCATAAAGTAGGTTCTTCCTGCACTTCCTTTTTCACCCTTTTCTCCCTGTGGACCTGTTGCTCCTGTGGCTCCCTTTTCCCCCTGTGGACCAGTAGCACCTGTTTCTCCCTTGGCACCCTGTTCTCCTTTAGCTCCCATTTTACCGATGGAATATGTTGTGCTTGTAGTATTGTCAGAGTACGTATATATGGTTCTTGTCCACAGATACTGATTTTCTGCAACGTTTGGTGGTGTTTTGCTCCATGTTCCTGTTGATGCTACCGTTCCGCTGTTGGATGCTTGATAAGTCGTTTCAGAACTCGTGATACTTCTACCGCTTGCTCCTGTCTCTCCCTTATCTCCTTTAGCACCTGTTTCTCCGGGGATACCACCCTTTAATTTAGCAATATCAAATCGTTTTGTAACAGAATATGTATTAAGGTAATTAGCTGTAATATCTACCCATCCAACATCTGTTGTTAATCCTGTTACAGTATAGGTGTGTGTTAAACCATTCCAAGCACCTACGACACCACTTGACTTCTGCACGTTGTAAGTACAGTCGTTAGATATATCGGTATGACCGTATAAAACCTGTGCTGTCGTGTGGCACTCTGGAAACGTTGTGTACTTCCCCTTATAATCTGTCGTGATTGCTTGGTAATCGTTGTCCAGATTGATAAGCATAGCACGAGATTTTCTTGCTTCTGACAGTGCTTGTTTTGCCGTTTCATCGTCCGTATATTTATTAAGCTTCTGCCAGTCGGATTCTACGAAACTTGCACCCTCTCCCCTTGCCACAACGCAAGTAAGGATGTCTCCGTTCTGCCCTTGATTCCACATATCCCCAGTATCATAAGGCGGTGTAGGCTGTACTACAAATACACGACATTTACTATTTGCCGTAGACTGTGCAAAAGATGCTGTCTGTAATGCTTTTGTAACGTCAGTATCTTGTACTAACTGCCATTTCCATGTGTCTCCGTCTTTGAAAAATCTGTAGGCATATCCCTTAGATTTCCAATAGAACAAGTCTCCCTCATGCTTCTTTTTATCATCTTCTGTTGTCCAGTCAGAGGCAGGGATATTGTTTAGCTTTGGTTCGTAGTCGTAGTAGAACGTCTCAATCTGTCCGTCTATCTGGTTCTGTAGATCAGCTACACTTTTTGTAACTGTTTCTGCAAAATCTGATACCTTACCATCGGCATAGTTTTTAGATTCTTTCACTGCATCACTGATTGCTTCTGGTGCTGATTTACCACCGATTGTGACGTTATCCCCAGAAATCTTTACAGTACCAGTCTCCATATCTGCATAAAAGATAATGTTTCCAGACTTATCTTTGACTGTTAATGCACCAGTATTGATATAATCTGCGTTGATTCCCTCTGCATAAAGCAACCTTGCTACCATTTCCCCAGTAATCGTAAATCCATAAGGATATGTTTTACCACCGTCAATAGAAAAACCAATAACCTCTGCTGTCAATTTGATAACATTCTTTGATTCTTTCATTGTCGGTTTATCATGCAGGTAATATATTGTTGAGCCATCCAATAGCACTTCCTGTGTTGAATACATTCCATTACTATTTTTTAATGCTTCTTGCATCTTATCTAAAGCATTTTGACGGTTGCTTTTTTCTCGTTCGGCAAATTCTTTGCTTTTAATGATTGCTTTCTGATCACTTGATGTGTAACTGCTTTGATTTCTAAGTGGAGATTCCGCACTATTTTTAAGTGTTGTATATCCAAAGAATACAAAGTTTACATCTGTTATTACAGAATAGAAGCTTTTACCTCGCCAGTCTGTAATCTTTATCTTGTCTCCAAACTCTGCAATTGGATAAGAAATATAATCCATCGTAAATCCACGAAACGTTACATCCTTGAATCTTTCATAAATCCAAGAAACTAATGTCTCTTCATGACCTGCAACTAACGGATTCTCTATTTCTAAAACGTAGCCATCTGAACCGTATTTGACTAATTCTTCAACATCTTCTTCATTTTCGTTACCATCTTCATCGGTTATTGTCTTAGTAACAGTCTTTGTCATTTGTACACCTGTTACCTGCACATCGTTTGTATCACTTGTTAAAGAATCATAAGCTTCGATATCGTGAATATTAGTACTGTAGTCAAAATCATATGTAATTATCTGTAGATGTCCTGTGCGGTCAATTCTTGCATTTCCGCAGGCAATCATGGCTATAAAACCTATAATTTGTCGGTGTGTGTACTCGCTAGATGGCATAGTTGGTATCTGGAAGTCGTTATGTAAAAAGTTACTATCTCCAATCAAGATACCGCAGGTATCACAACTATCAATCAACACACTCTTTGCTGTCGCAGGAAATGTCAATGTTGTGCTGTATGTCTTATCTGCTTTATACATATCATCGTATCCAACAATCGTTACAACACTTCCGTAGGTTTCTGGTTGAGTGACGGTAAATGTACCGTATTCAATTTTTTCTGTTGTAGATGATAATTCAAACGTCAGATATAGTCTGATTTTTGCTCCAAAGAAATCATAATCAGATAAGTGATCATCGTCGTTCATGATTTCTAACTGTACGTTTCTGCTAAGGGCAACTCCTAAAGGAATAGAGTTTGCCCCCACAGAATCAACCAGACTATTGTTATCTATTGAAAAATCATCCTCTGTCAGTTCTAAAACTGTGCCATTTGCAAGTGTAACTTCTGCATACTCTTTAAAATCCTGTCTTTCTGACATTAGAGTTTTAAACTCATTACTTACATTTATCATATCGGGTTAACCCCCTGTGCATTGAACGAAAAACTAGATAATTTCTCTTTGTTTTTCTCCAATGTTTGTATTTTTATGTCCGATACCTGTCCGACATAAAACTTTGCCGTTCTCCATTCATTGTGGTACACGGAAAAATAATGCAAATCAAAAGGTTTTCCTTTTGCTACCATTTGCAGGATTTTTGAAGCTTCTGACATTGGAATATCCGTAGCTGTATATGGGAAACGCTCTACCGTAAACATCGGTGTAAATTTCCCTTTTCCAGACTGTGCCCTTGTTGAACCTTGTGTATACGTGGTTTCGAGTGCTACAGCTATGTCACAATCTGGTTGCCATATTTTCACACCGTTTATTTTTATATAATCTTGTGCCATATTTACTCCTTTCTACGCAAGGCTGAATGGGTTTCTACCGTTACTCATTTGTCTTAGTTTCGCTTCTTCGATAAATTCATCAAATAACGTTCTGCGATTGATTTGTGCGGTAAAGTGATAATCTCCACCATTGTTACCGTTATTGTCTGATTCTAATTTTTTCATAACTGCTAATAGCTGTTCAAGTAAGTTAATTACGTCATTGTTATTGCTGTTTGTACCACTCTGTTTCTGTGCGATCACTGCGGATGCTTTCGCAGGTATAATCTTACCAGTTGCAATCTCTGGTGTTTTAAATGGTACACTTGCCAACTCTTTAGCCTGATTCATAAAGGTTTTTATTGTATCTGGGAATGCTCTTTCCAGACCAACACTAATACCTGCTGGTAGCATTTTTCCAACCTTATCTCGCATTAATCTTGATGGAGAATGGATTCCAAAGAAACTCTTTACTGAATCAAACGCTTTGCTTGCAAGACCTGTCATTTTATCAACCAAAATCCATGCAAAATCTCCAATACCTTTTGCTATACCTTTTACAATGTTCTTTCCAACACTTAACCAGTTCACTTTTGTAAACTTATCTTTCATTTTCACTACTGCATTTTTTGCTTTAGTAGCTAAACTACTAGGTAAGCCTTTAATTCCATTGACTGCATATGTAATAATTTTCCTTGCGGCTGTCTTTACTGTTGATAATTTACCAGTGATACCACTTCCAACATTTTTGACACCATTAGTACCTATTTCTTTTAATTTGCTAGGCAAATTTTTGATACCATTTACAAGGCTGTTATATACGTTTTTTATTGCATTGACTGCATTAGATTTTGCACCCATGATACCGTTCTTAATGCCCACAATAAGACTTTTACCAAGTGATAACCAATCATAGGCTGCAAACACACTAACGATTGCCATGATAATTTTTGGAATACTTGCAATAAGTGTAGGAATTGACTGAATCAATCCTTTAATCAATATCGCAATTAGTTTCACACCTGCGACTAAAATTTTAGGTGCATTATCATTGATTACACCTGCAATGTTAATCACAATTTCAGGAACATTTTTGATGATATCCGGCATGGCATTAGCTATACCTTTAGCAAGATTTAACATAAGATGGAGACCAGAATCTACTAATTTTCCTGCATTGCTTCTTAAGTTTGCAGTAAAATTGGTCAGTGCTGATAATCCTTTACTGATAAACTGCTGTGTACCATTTGTGATACCTTTTGCTAAATTATCCATAAAGGACGTTCCAAGACTAGTTAAGGCATTGAGTGCTTTACCTGCAACAGATATTGCTTTTACTAAGATTCCTACCCAGTCAATTCCAGTCAATAACTGTGCTAATTTAGTGCCTAGCAATGACCAGTTTGTAGTATCTAATGCATTTTCCAGTGTTGTAAGTATTCCGATTGCCAGACCAGAAAGTTCAAGACTAATAGAATTAACGTCTATCTGCTCTATCGCACCATTTAGCCCCTGTCCAATAGATTTACCGATTGTATCCCATTTAATGGTATTTACTGCTCCTGCAAGCATCTGAAAAGGTATATTGATACGGTTTGCAAACAACCGTCCTACGTTGGACCAATCAACCTCATTAAACATTCCATTGATACCAATACCAATTTTTGCTCCTAAGTTCTTCCAGTCAATTCCCTCGATCAGTAGATTTAGAGTATTCACAATTGTATTAATACCTGCACCAATGGTTCTACCAAGTAAATCCCAGTCGATGTGATCCACCAGACTGTTAAAGGTCCGTGTGAAAGCATTCACAAAATATGTAATCTTTGGACCTACATTATTCCAGTTGATCGCATCATAAATCTTTTGTAGACCTTTGTTGATACCGCTAGCAATATAAGCTCCAAGTCCCTCCCAATCCTCTTTCTTTATGAGGTCCTTAATCTTCTTAGCAATGTCTGCAATTGAAGATTCAATAGGAACTTTCTCAAACATATCTCCAATGGATGGACCAGTGTAACCACCGCCACCACCGCCACCACCTCCGCCACTGCCTGCGGATGGTGTAGAAGAACTAGGTGTATCTTTTTCTTTTTGATACTGTCGGACTTCATCAAGTCCAGAAAGATAAGTCTGTATCTCTTTATTTGCCTTTTTCGTAGCATTTGCGTTATTCTTTGTGGCTTTTGCCGCCTTATTAGCACCACTGGATGTTTTATTCAATGATGCCGCATAATCTTCTTGTACGGCTTTCGCTCTTGTAAAAGATTTCTGTCCTGTCAGTGCCGCTATGAACATTCCAATATACGTGATCGCTTTCGATAGCATATTCATGAATGCCGTCAAAATCGGTGCTACTACGGACAAAATCGGTGCAAATGCTGTTGCTAAACTGTTTTGTAACTGAGTTAATGCTGACATCATGGAAGATATCGAAGCATTAGTAGCTGACGAATACTGTGCAAGGTTATTGATACCTGTCATGATTCCACTGTTAACTTTAGAAATCATTCCAAAAACGGTAGAATATAATATACTCATACCGACCATTCGACCAATAGAAAAGCTTGCATTATTAGCACTGTTTGTAGTGCTTGTGAAGTTCTGTGCCAGTCCACCAAGACGTTTTCCAAGTCCAGATACGACTCCACCCATCCTGCTAAAGACAGATGAAATACCGCCTGTTTTTGTCTTAGCACTGTCCGCGGACTGACTGACATTCTTAAATGATGAACCAAGCCTACTATTTGTGTTAACAAGGCTTCTTTCTTTTGCATCAGTCTTAGATATTTCCTTATTTAATGCATTTAAGGCTTTCTCACTTTCTTCTGATGCTGTTTTTGCGTAGTTTCCTGTAATCGGTGCAGTACGTACTTTCTCTGTTGGTTGTGCAGTTGTTGTTCCGCTGTCTAGCTGTTTTTTCTTCGCTAGTAATTCGTCATATTGTCTGCCGAGTTTTTCCGCAGCACTCTCCAATGCTAAAAACGCAGGGGAAGAAGTTGCACTCTGATTTCTTGCAAAAATTTCTTGCTGTGCCGTTGCTACCTGCTCAAACTGTGTATCAAGGCGTTGCAAGGAATCTTCAAGAATCTGATATGCTGTTGTCTTGATATTTGAATTGCTGATTTCATCCTGCAATTGTGTTGTTTGTCCTAAATCGGTGTTTAAGGATTCAACACTCGTTTCTGTACCTGTGATTTCTGCATTTAATTTTTGCAATGCTTTTGCACTCTCTTCGCTTGCAAGACCTGTTCCACCAGTAAGCTTTGCACTTTTAGGTAAACCACTGTCTGTACTCGCTGTCGGTGCTTCTAACTGCTTTTTCTTTGCAAGAAGTTCCTCGTATTGCTGATCTAGTTTAGCCGCTGCACTTTCCATTGCTTGAAATGCAGGGGAAGAAGTTGCACTCTGATTTCTGTTGAATACATCAATCTGTGCTTTTTCCAACTCTGCAAGCTTCTGTCCTGTGGTTTCTATTGCTTTATCTAACGCATCAAGTGCAGTCGTTTTAATGTCTATGTTATCAAGTTTCTTTTCTGCCTGTGCGGTCTTTTCCAGTTCCTTAGCCGCGGTCTTTGCTTTTTCTTCGACAACATCCATACCTTTTGCATCTGGTGCTTTTATACCGCCACTCATGGCTTTTTCCATTGATTTTCCAATAATTTTTACTTGATTGGATAAACGTTTTAAAAGGGATGCGATTTCTTTCACACTTGCTTTTGCTTCGGTTGTATCAATTTCTGTTTTGATATAAATACTTCCATCCGCTTTTTGTGTAGCCATTCAATCACGCCCCTTTCCCATTCAGTAAATCGTTCAAACGTTTCTGTTCTTCTAATTCCTCTTCGGAATATTTAACATCTAGGTCAATAAGCGTTTTATTTTCTTTGTAGAACTCTCTTTCCCAGTCTTCCAGTTTCTTTCCTTTAGCTTTCTTCATGCGAACACTAAGAATCTGCGAAAACAAAGACTCCCCAATTTCCATGTAAGCTCCTAAAAAAGTCCACCAATGTAAATACTGCATAGCTCGTATTTCTTTTCCAAGTACACGGTTAACAGATGGGATGATAACTGGTGCATCATGTTCCCAATCCATCACATGAGGTTGTTTCTTCCCATCGTCCTTGATACCCATGTCAATAAATTCGATGGCTTTTTCAATAGCTTCTTCATAGTCTTGTGGTGGCATATTTCCAAAATCAACGTATAAAATGGTAAGGCAAACAATCCACTTTTCATCGTTCTCAAAGTCTGGGTCATTAAATGTTTTTAAAATGTCCAGAATTGCACGAAAATCTGTGCGTATTTCATAATCTATGCCACCAACTACTATGGATGTAGGAAGTTCCCAAACTTCCATTATTTGTGATATTTAGACGTTGCCCTTTTAATTTTCGCCTGTTTCTTTTTGATTCTCTGGTCTGTTACCTGCTCAATAACGTCCGCAATCTCAACGATGATATTCTCAATAAAGAAATCTCCACTTTCTGTTAATGTCAGCGGATTGCAGATAGCAAAAACAGATTTAGAAGCTTTAGAGTTGAGTAAGTAATCAATCTGTTCTTCTAATCTGTCGGATAATTCCAGAATATCTTTTTCTGTTGCATCTTCTGGTACTTCCATCTTTTCAAGATTTGCAACTACCTCTTCGTATCTTCTAATGATATTTAAATCAACAGGATTGAAAGAAAATCTTCCAATCTCTGCATCATCTTCATTGGTCAGTACCACATTTAAGGCACCAGTTTTGACTTTTCTTCTTAATTCTTCCATTGCTTAACCCCTATTTCCCTGTGCTTGATGCATTTACTGAACTTGTAGCTGCTGTAAATTTACCTGTTTCAACGTTGTAAGTACCTTTTTTACGTTCTCCAACATAATTGACGGTAAATGGAATCTGATAACCAGATGTATCCCCACCGTATGATGTAGGTGTTACATAACATTCCTGCTGATATGCTTCATAAGCTCCACTTGTAGCTTCTTTCCACATATGCACTTCTACAGCATTTGTCTTTAAGTTGTCGTCTGTGTAACGATTATCAACAATTTCCTGCAATTTCTGTGATAATACAGAGTCAGCTTCTGCATAATAAGGGTCAGCTTCAGAAGATACTTCATATCCATTATGCTTAAATGTTGATTCTCCGATGATGTTTTTAGATGTTTCTGTGTCTGGATTCAGTTCGACATTGTATTCTTCTAAGTCTTTTCCTAGACGTTCATAACCAGATGTTCCGCCGCAAAGTGAACCAGAATCTAAGAAATGAGCCATATATTTACGTGCAATTTTGCCTGTTGTAACTGCCATTTTGATTCTCCTTTATCTTTTCAAGGTTAGTGATCTGCTCCATAATGCAGACCAGTTAATGTGTTATCTATCAAAGTCATTTTGATATCGGGCAGAAATGTTGATTGCCCAATTCTCGGACTTGTTTTCGTTTGTGCTGTCTAAATATGCAGGCGTCTGTCTGTCAATCGTTAAAAACTTTCGATTGCCTATCAGAGCCGGATATTCTTCTAGCTTATATGTGTTGTTTTTAATTGTGATTGTTTGCTTTTCCAACCATTTACCAAGGTTATCCAACCACTCTTTCGTGTCTGCCTTACGTTTTGCATTAGCACCGCTTATACGGTAGATCACACAAAATGGATACAGACAAACCTGTGTGACGTGACCAGTGATACTTTCTTTCTCACTCTCGATCACTGCCCCATTCACAGGGAACATTGCCTTGCCGCCTGCATCATCCAACATTGAAAAAGTGATCTCTTCTCCCTCTCGAATGTTCGGATACTGATTTATCAAGTCAGTTAGAACTGTTGTTAGTACGTCAAAGCCGTCAAGATCGTATTTGACTACCTTTTGTTCTTCTGCCATTAGTTACCTCCTGCCTGCTTCTTAACATGAGTAACCCATGCTTTACCGTGATTCTTCTTTGCTGTTTCAAACCATTTTGGAGTCGCTTTTGGATTCTGGTAGCTTAAGTCAACTTTTGCATTGGTATGCCCTGCAAATTCGGTAACTAATACTTTCTTAGCACCTTTTCTCGCCCATGGAGAACCTGTTAGTTCATCAACCATACCTTTTCCATAGTACAAGAAACGTCCCATCGGTCCAGTACCTGCACATACCATCCCAGTACCTGCAAGAGAAGCACTTTTTGCTCTCGTTACGTTAATGAATGTACCTGTTTCATGTGGCATATAAGGGACCATATCGGTCATAACTTGACTATCTAACCAATATTGAGCACTTTGTATTTGTTCATCGAATCTCGCCAGACTGATATTAGCTCTCATGTTCTGTGTATTCACATTAACATTTCCTAATTTCTTCTTAGCCATATATAACCACCTACTTAGCCATTACTTCAAAATGCGGGATTATGTCGTAAAAGGCACTTCCAGTTATTGCAAAGACATAATCATACTTAAGTTTCATTTCTTCATAAAATCCGTCAATATAATCATCCTCTGCAATCGGTTCTTCATTCTCCCATTCGCCAACGATAAAGAAATCAAAACCATTAGCCTTAGAACTAAATGTAAGTGCCTGTGGTAACTTATCATTTGCCTGTTTAGACCATTCTTTAGGCGGTAGCCATAATTTACTACCAACCATCTTTTTACTGTCTTTTAGACTATACTGCACATTTAATACAGCATTATCCTGTGAGTCAGAACCGTACTTTGCAACGATACTTGCCTTATCCATGTTAAGATTGCAATTATGTAAAATAGAGGGATACCATGTATCGCCCTGTTTACTCTCATATCTATTGAAAAGTGTAATTGTGTCGTTATACATCGTATCCCTCCGCTTATAATGCACCTGCTCTTTTAAAAGCTTTAAAAATCTTTTTAGACTGTAAAGCAAACCAGTCAATCATCTCTTCGTTTTTTGCCCAACAATCTGTGTTGCAGGACTGCTCATCTAAACCACTTTCATATAAGAAAGCGTGCATAATCTCATGCCTAAGCACACTTTTTTGAACCGATTCAATGTTATCCACAGAATCAACACTTTTTTCAAGAATTGCAACGACTATTGTTTTATTTGAATAATCGCAATAACCAGACAATTCTTGTAGTTTTTCATCTTCGTTCTCGTGTCTGAATCTGATTTTATATGTAGTTCCTAAAACATTTACTTTACAATCTTTCATAAATACTCCGTTGGGTACGTTCCCATATACAGTAGACTTACTCCGTTGACATCTGCGACACCCGATAAGTAGTCTCTTATTGTGTCAGAGTATAACTGCTTTTGTGCTTCTTTGTCTGCCAAACACTTATCTATCAATGTAGCCGTGCCTGCGTTATTAGAAGTCACATAACTTATACTCTCGTTTCCTGCACTCTTAGATGCTACCTGCTTGCTCATCACGGTCCCATCTTCTAACGTGATGTAACCTTGTGATGTTTCAACTCTTGCTTCTGCTTGTTCAATCTTATAAGCGATCGTCAGAAGCTCACAAACGCATCTTTTAACTGCTTCTGTATCATCTTCATCTGTTGGAAAAGCAATCTTAAGCTTTTTGACATTATCCACGCCTGTTGTGGCATTATCTATCTTCTTGCAAGAATCCCAGACAAGACGATTAAAGTCCTGTTCTGGGATAGCTTTCTCTCCAAAAAGGGTTTTGTAATATTCATAGTTAACATAATCTGCCATGAAATCACACTCCTTTTTATCCGTTGGATTTAATAACACCCATGCGGATATTCTTCTGGTTAAATGCTAAAGACCAGTTTGCTTTAGCTCCTAACTCTGCATTTGTAGGAGACTCTTTTGCAATCTTGTTAGTATTAATAGAAAATCCGTTAGGATGTAATACATAACCCTGTTTTGTATACAGCTTTTCAATACCGGCAGATTTTTCTGGGTCATAGTCTGTATAATAAGGATTTTCGTAGTTTGTCTTATCACACGTCAATACTGAACCTGTACCAAGCATATAAGTTTTGTAGACTGGGTTTGTTCCTGTTGTATCAACTGTAAATCTGTCTGTTACTAGTGGGATAAATCCACCGATTGTAGGAAGATTTACTTCTCTTTCTACTGCGTTAGCAATAGTGTATTTGTTGTAGTCAACAAGTCCCATTGCTTTGTACTTTGCATAAATGTAAGAGTTTAATACAAGTAATCCCATCTTGTCAGCGGAATCTCCTAAAGCTTTCTGCTGTGCGAAGATAAGTGTTGTATCATCAATTTTGTTTGCATCTCCTACAGTGCCCTCGCCAGTTAAAGATAAGTCTGTAATATGGTTTTCCATACCAGATAGGCTTAAAACTGCATCAACTGTAGTCATTAAGTCACGTGTTCTTACCTGCTTATAGAAGCTTGCAACAGAGTTTGCAACATGAGTAATAGGGTCTGCACCTGTTAACTCTTTTGTAAAGTCTTTTGATTTCCAAGCTTTCATTCTCTGAATTAACATGCAAGTCTGTTTCTTTCCTGTAATTTCAACAGGTGTATTATCTGTTTCTCCATCGTTGTTTAAAGCTTGTGAGTCCTGTTCATCAATCGGTGTATAGAATGGAATCGTTGCGACATTTCCTTTTTCTCCGATTAAGTCCATGATTGTATTGTCCTGTGCTAACACACCAGATGCAATAATCGCATCATTCCATGTTGGGTTTTCTGTCATATAACGAGAAAATTCTTCTGGGTCAAAATAAAAACCGCCAAATAATCCTGTTCTTGGCATAAAAAAAGTCCTTTCTACCCTAAATAAGAATAGATAAGGACTTTTATTTGTCCCATCTACCTACAACTATTAAGGGATTTTTAGGTTAGCGGCTCACTTCCATATTGTGAGTCGGTATTATTTATCTGTCATTTAATAAGGTTGCATAGTAGTCTGGGTCCTCTGCCTTAAGCTTCATTCTGTCGTCTAAAGACATTTCCCTTAACTTCTGTGTTCCCTTTTTCTGCTCTCCGCTGTTGAACTTAGTTGTAAAGCTTGGGATTTTAACATCTGGTGCTTTCTTTTCGTCAACCAAGATGTTCTCAATTGGTTTCCCATCTTTAGTAGTAAGTTCTTTAAATACATCTTCTGCATTTTTCCCATTCTCTTCTTCTAACTTCTGAATCATCTGGGAACGGATAGAGTCTTCTGTGATTGCATTTACAAATTTTTTATCAGATAAGAAATCTTTTACCTTGTCTCTTAACTCTGTCTGCTTAGCTTCTTTTGCTCTTGCTTCTTTTTCGTCTGCAAGCTCCTGTGTTAATGTTGTAATCCTAGTCTTAAGACCGTCAACATCTTCTTTCTCTAATTCAGCTAATCTGGTCTGTACATCGTCTAAAGATGTTTTGTATTCATCTTTTTTCTCTACCTGTTTATTGTAGTCAGCTACAGTCTTGTAATTTTCAGACATCTTCTTTTTCAGATCGGACTTTTTGTCCTCTGGTACTTCGATTCCTAATTCTGCTAAAATCTGTTCGTAATTCTGCATTGTATATCCTCCTATACGATATTTGTATACCGCTCGTCTGCGGTAATGGATTAAGGCTTATAAACCTAAGCCAAGGTAAAAGAGAAGAGTGGACTTGAACCACTCTTGAGCCTTTAACTCTCTCTTAAAGCTTACGAGAGGAGGTTAGTTGATTGAATCACATAAGCATCAAACAATCTACTCTTTTATTGTAAGATATGGAGACTCTTTTTTTCTACTCATTTTGCTAATTTTTTTCACGAAAAAAGCACCATGCAGAAACATGATGCTTCAACGTTTTTTGGAGGAGTGTGAAAAAAATTACAGCTCTACCAATAAAGTGTTAGAAAATAAATACTATTGATTGCCACTTTTGTGGCTAATGGAAACAACAGGACTCGAACCTGTGACTGTCCACTTATGAGGTGGATGTTCTAACCAACTGAACTATGTTTCCACGGACCTCGTGAGAAGTCCTACCGTATTATACTTTATAAAATCAATAAGAAAAAGGGTTGTAACATGAAAAATCTTCGAAACAAATCACATACTAGCAAGTAAAAAATGATTTATTCAACAACAATTATTATTTGTTACAAGTATTATTGTAAATGCTATACTATGGAATTTTCAATACACTTTTCATAAGTTTTTTCAAAAATTTCTTTCTTACATGGATAGATTTCTCCGTTTACACCAGTGATAAGCATATCATCTTTTGTCATGAGGAAATCTCCCTCTAGTGTTGGGATAGTGTAAGAATTGCTGTCATATTGTCTAATGACGTAACCATTGTACATAAACTTAACAGGCATACCGTTAACCACGGTATCAGCGTTCTCTGCTCCGATTCTCATAAACTCATCAAACGTGATTGCCTCTATCTTAACAGGCTTCTTTACATATTTAGCCATGTTTTCACACTCCTTATTCAACAAACATCCAATCTTCTGCTAACATATCCGCTTGACTTGCTAACCATCCCATCTGAACACCAGAAGTTCCAACGAATGCGATTGCTTTATTGCCGATTGATTCATGATCGCAGTTTACAACCTCTCCATCTGCTATCTTATATGAAATTCCTGTTGCTAACTGGATATACTGATTCTTTCCGTTCCATCCTTTTCTTTTGACTTTAAGTCCACGTTTCACGTACTTGATAGCATCTCCGAATCCAAATGTGGCTTCTCCACCTAAAACTGGACAATTCGTTTCATCTGCGATTAGCCATTCATCAGACAAAATGTTAGAAAGTGTATATTCCACCATTTTTGTATCTCTAATATCTAATAAGTCTCCCTTTTCTCCGTTGTCTTTATCCCTGCACTGCATCATGATAGTTTCTTTTTCTGTATCCAAGTACCAGAAACCACCCCACGATGGAAGTTTTACTTTATGCCCTGCTTTCATTCTTTTAAATGCTTCTGCAAACGACATGCCGACATCTTCCACTACAAGTTGTACTCTATAGCCGTCCTTGTGTACGATTCCATCTTTCCCATCTGCAATGGATGCAATCAGTTCCCCATCTTTTGTGATATTTAGCTCTTTAAACTTTATACCGTCAATTATCATTCTTGTTCTCCTTTACTTCTCGTGCGTGGTCAGTGCGTTTATTAACTCGTCTCGGGTTTTTTTTAGACCCTCGATGTTGTTCCCTGTGATTTTGTTCTCGATCAAATTAAACATACTTTTCATGACTAAATTAACATCGTTCTGTTGACTGTTAATTGTGTTGTAGTCACTGTTAAGCTTCCGTTTAATATCTTTGATGTCTGTCTCTATTGACGTTATACGTTGCTCTAAATCGTCCGTAGGCTTCTTGTAATGCTTATAGGCTTTGTATAATACGCCTACAGCCCCGCCAATGACTGTAATCCACCCACACACAACCATGATTTGATTAATAGTTTCCAAATTATTTACCTCGTGCGTTATTATACCTAGTCGCTGCACCTCTAGCGGATGATGCTTGACTTCTGTCCCATCCTGCGGTGTTGAGTCTTTCGTTTTGTGTCTTAAGATTGTTCTGCTTGCAGTAATCTTTATAGGCTTGATTCTGTTTTTGCAATAGTGCAGCCTTTTTCTGATACTCCATGTCAAGCTCATACTTTAAGGCTTCATCCTTTGCATTATCCACAGCCGTTTTCATGCCGATTAACTGCCGTTTCGTCTTTCTGATACGTCTTTCAAGTTCTCTCTGTCGTTTCCGTTTCTCGTATTCCTTGCGGTTCTCTTCGCTGTCATAATCCTCAAACGGATTGTTTATTCCATCCCCCGGACCGTGGGAGTGTCGGCAGTTTGCCCCATGGATTCCCTGCACGTTTCCCATACCGCAGACCGAAAAAGGTGGAAATCTTGGGTCGTTACCGCTTTTGCTGTAAAACTTGCCTTGCCACCAGAAATGATTGGTTAAATTATCCCCACCGTTTCCGATTCTGGCTCCCAGATGGGCAGATGTTAAGATAATATCCCAATCCATCTCGTCCATACGTGCGTCTGTAATATCTGCTGCCATCTGGCTTACACCAGTACGGACCGCTCTTGCTGTAGCTGTCTCTATGCTGTCTCTACGTCCACTTGGATAGGTTACATCTGCCCCTTTGTCTATAATGTCGTTAACAGCTTCTTTGACTGCTTCCGTGTAGCTTGTTGTGCCGCTTGCAGTTTGGTTATATGCTTTGTCCACTGCGTCTATGTAATTATCATGGCAGGCGTTCGGCATCGTACTAGTGTAGTTATGCATCTCTCCCTTGGTCTTTTCATAATTCCTTTGCAACAATCGTTGTAGATAAGGACTTTCCCCGAGTGGTTTTGGTTCAAGACCTGCCTTTTTATACACTGCATCATCCCATTCTATAGCCTTTATACCTGCTTCTTTCATGGTTCGTGCGATTGTATCAATTCCTATCTTTGTTGTTTGTGCAATCTCTTTCTGTACCGCTTGCAAGATATACCCTGCATCCTGCAATACATCCATCTGCCACTTGTCAATAGGTGTAAAAAGGTAATCTTCGCCACGTCCTAGCCTTATCATCATTCGTTCGATGATGACAGATACTATCTTGTTATGTAGTTCTTCTGCTTGCTTCTCTGCCTTTTCTGGCACATACCAGAGATAGGTAGGTGTTAACATAATCCCACCTACCTATTCTTCGGGGTCTTTTACCATTAGTGCCGCATCTAGCATCTTCCCAACTACTGCCGCATCCGCAGGCTTGCCCTCTTGCGTTAATGTTTTGTCTGTTTCTGTACTGCCTGTAACTCCTTTTTTGCAGATGTTGTACAACAGCTTTTCTTGTTTTGTAAATGGTTCGGGCAGTTTTACATCTTCGCCATTAAGGTATTCAAGGTATTTTTCAATCCTGTACTTTCCCATGCTTTCACTCCTCTCCGCTTGCGCCGAATAAGTCTGGCTCTTTCGGTTGTGCTTCTTCTTCAAGTGCTTTTGCTTCTTCTTCACTGAATCCCTCAAATTTAACTAGATAGTACCAGAATGGAATCTTGTTGGAAGTAACATAGCTGTACCATCTCGCTCTATCTTCATCTTCGTTGTAGGTAATGTCTCCAAAGTCATACACGGTTTCATACGGTCCTCTTGGTGCTAATTTGTACAGATCAGCAAATATATTAAGTGCAGCTATTAAATCATCCATGCAGGCTTGTAATTTGTCTCTTACGTCCTTAATAAACTGTATTGTACGTTGCTGTTCTGCTTCTACGCCTGTAGCTGTCTGAATCCCTGTCGTTTCGTTAAATACAAAGTATCCATTGGAGAATCCGCACTTATACCCAATCTGTGATAGCAGGGCATTGATTCCTGTCAGTCGTGTATCCGTGTTGAGACTTGGGTTTACTTCTTGATAGAATCCTTTAATGTCTGAGCTATTTACATTCTTGACGTACTCTGGCAGTCTTAAACGCTTCTTGCTTCTCTCAAATCCATCCTGTGTATTATTTACCCTTGTACCAGTCTCTAACAGCTTGTCGGAGTCTAGTAACAACATTCTTCGGCTGTCAAATATCTCCGTTGCATTCCTGCTATATGCAGTGTCGAGGTCCTTTAGCTCCTCTATTGCTTCGTAAAAGATAGGCAATCCTAAACTACAATGCAAATCTACATTGTTCGCCTGCGGTGTCCTAAGAACTGCATACAGACGTTGTCCATTCAGATTTGCAAGTCCTACATCTTCTAGTTCTCCACGCCAAGGTGTCTCGTCTATGTCAATCGGTTTCCCTGTGTCGTTGGCATCCTTAGAAGCATAGCACCTGTTTGTGATCTGATACACGTCCTCAATATATCTGTGATATTCTAGTTTAGTGTAGTATGTCCTGCCGTCACTGGATATTTCTCTATGTACAAATACAATCCCTTGAATCTCTCCATTGTTTTCGTCTGTTACAATAAAGTTTTCTGGCGTGACCAAGTCCACGCTTGCACCGTTAGGCTTTAATACAACTGTACCGTATGCACAGCCATATTCTACATGGTGTCGTACCTGTTCCAGTTCTTTATCTATCTGCTCCTGCAACCAATTAGCTCTTGCACTGCCATCTATCTCTATGCCTATTGCAAGTGTAGCAAGTCGTGCCGTCTCACTGCATACAGCTTTTGCAAAGTTGATAGTCTTGATATGTTCGTCCTTGTCTAACCAGTACGGACTGCCCTTATAGATGTATGCACATTTTTCTATAGCTCTCTGCATCTCTGGACTAGTCACAGTGTCTATTTTAAATTCTTCTCTTGCCCTTTGTCTAAAAAGGGCACTTAATATCTCTTTCATTCTGCTTATTATACCCATCTATTCCACCGCTATCAGTTTAACGTTTCCGATTTTTGTTTCTATATCTCCTTGTATCAAATCGCCATTAATCGTAAGCCAAACCCCACCATCATGGATAGATATTTTTTCTATATTCTCGATGCCTAACATTACATTTCCAATTTGTATACAAGTTACATCTTTTAGATTTATCATCATTATGCGTTCTCTCCTCTCCTCATAATCACTCTGTTGTATGCGTATCTCAACGAATCAATAGCATGATTGTCTCTGTCGGGGTATCCGCTTATTATATTACCGTCTTTGTCTCTATCATACTCATACGTTGTAATTTCTTTGTATGCGTATGGTGTTCTCCGTGGGTCAATTACAATCTTCCTACGTTGTAGCCACTTCATGCCATATTCGACTGACCCTGCTCCTTTAACTGCTGCCTGTGCTACAAGTCCTAAGTTTCTGTAGTCCTCTACTGATTTAGGCTCTGCACTATCACAAATGATCGCATAATCGTTATAGCCTTTTTTCTTTATCCAGTCGGCTGTTTGCTCGTTCGACCGTTTGTTTACGCAATGCTCATCTATAAAATAGATCGTTTCTCGTGCTACATCGTAGTAGGTCCTTGTAAATGCGTATTTGTCCGGATACCATCCCCAATCGACACCTTGGTATATGCGGTCCATCTGTGCTATTTCTTTGTCTGTAATCTCTCTTACTTCTACATACTCGAACACTGCCCCACCGTTACCGTTAGCAATGCCCATGTATTCATGTTCATACGCTTCGGGTCTGATCTCTTTTAGGTGCTCCGCTTCTTCGATGAACGGCTGTCCTAACCACTCTTTAGGCACGTCCAGATATGTACTTCTTGTAATGAGCCTGTTTTCCTTTGGCTCTTGCAAATACTGATTTGCCCAGTTGTTAGCACTCTTCGGTGGGTTAAAGCTCTTAAATATCCATGCTAAATCTCCACCACGAATAGCGGACTGCTCTATATTTCGTATCTCTTCTGGTCCTGCGAACTGGTCTAATTCCTCAAACCATACAATTCCTATGTATCCAAACTCTGGTGCTATCGACTTTATTTTTTCTTTATCGTCAGCACCACGAAAGAATATCTTTTGTCCTGTGTCTCTCATTGTAATTTCATAAGGCGAGCTTGTATATTTATAATCTTTTTCCGAGAACTCCTGTTTTGTTATCGCCCATTTTGTTTTAGCAAATACAGAATCCTTTACAGTGTTATATACTTTTCTCACAACAAGGCAATGGATGTCATGGTTGTTTCTCATTAGCTCTGTAATGATATTTGGGATTGTTGAGGATTTACCAGAGCCACGTCCTCCCGGCAATACATATTCCGTATGCCTATGGTTTCGTACATCTCGAATCATCGGGTGGAACACATCGGGAATTATATCAAGGTCCATGTGGTACGTTTTATTCCTTAATGCTTCTTCCCTTGCTTTCTTTTCTTCCTCTTCCTTTGCCTGCACCGTTAAAGCCTTTTCTAAGTCGTTCATGGCTTTTAACTGGTCTGGAAAATCTGGGGTAAATCCAAAAGAATCTTGTAACGCACCAGTAGCGATCATTGACCGTCTACGCTGTATGTCTGCAAGACTCATAATATCATAGCCGTTTTCCTTGTCTGTTTTGGCTTGTAGTTCTGCTATATATTCTTTCACTCCATGCTTTTCCAAGATGTTCTTTCTTGCGTTCTTTGCTGTTGCAGGAGAATATCCTGCTTCGATAGCAGCTTGATAATCATTCCCACCGTTTTTAATCCATGCATGAGCAAATGTTCTTTGCTTCTGTGTAAGTTCATTCCGCATTTATTTGCCCATTCCTTTCTCGTATACTTGTCCATATGTCAGACAGGCATTTAATTATGTCCACTTGTGAAGCGGTTCTTAGTATCTCATAGCGTGTATCTTTCCAACCTTTTCTTGTATTCTCATATGCTTTTATAGACAGGATGTACATTGTTATCATTCGTTTCTGGTCCTCTGAATAGAATTGTGTTGTGTCTAAGCTTATCACAAATCCGTTTGATACTATTGCTCTTTGTAGTTTTCTCATAATTCTATTTAGGTTCATCTTCTCACATCCTTTCTAGGTTTATATATATTTAAACAGACCGTTAGGCAAGCGTCACATCTCTTGCATCTCTTTTAACCCATAGGGTGCGTGGTTGCAACGAATTTTACCACCTCTAACGATCTGTTATTATCTCTTATATTCTTTTGTGCTTGGATTCCTGCTTTTATATTTGTCGCAGGTGCATAGATATGCGTTGTCTATTCTGTCATACTTGCCTACGTTACACATATAGTAGTTCTTTGTATCACTTCCTAGTAGATACATACATTCAGCACAGCATATACTTCTATCTTCCATTCTGCACTTCCTCTCTATATCTGCCACATACGCACATATGACTACACTTAATATTTACTAGGACAACTTCTGTCTTGTTGTCTGGGATAGCTCTTCTTTTTGTCTCTGTCACAATATCACAGTGTACGCAATCGTTACAGCAATTCTTTAGTTTGTTATTAATCAAAAAAGACACCTCCCGACTATGGTTATTATCTAAGATAATTATATCATAGTGGGAAGTGCCTTTGTTTACACTCTTTTTATTTAATTTTTTTCTATCTTTCTATATTTTTTCCTGATCTGGTCCCCATGTGTCCCCAAATTTTTTCTTGTGTGCTTCGGCGTATTTGTTAAAAAATTCTTGATCGGAAGACAAACTTAATTCATATGCTACTTTTTCCCTCAAATCTTCATCCATTAATTTTAGCGCTTCGTCAAAATTTACTTCTTTCCCATGCTGGTTTTTTACATTCATCCACGTACCTCCTTTGTTTCTATACTCGTCTCTTTCTTTCAACAGCGTGTCAAGATTTACTTTCTCGCCCCGGTTAATCCGTGCCCTTGCGTTTCTGATCTGCGCTTGTTTGTGCCGGCAGTAATCACTGCAAGTATTGTTTGCGATTTTGGATTGGAATTTTTTACCGCAATACTCGCAAATTTTTTGCTTTTTGCTGTTCTTTTCCAACTTCTTTTTTGTCTGTTCTGTCTCTTTATTATAAGCACTTTTATATTCTTTTTGCAATAATAAGCCTGCTTCATGTTGACATTTTTCTGAACAATATTTTTGTCTGCCTGCCGTTACAATGTATTCATTGCCGCACAGCTCGCACTTATCGACACTCCCAAGCTTCCTTTTAGCGGTCTTTCCTTGTCTAAATCTTTTTTGTGCTTCTTTGGTTCGTATTTTTCTACAATCCGGACAATAAAAAGCTCTAGGACCGCCCAAAAACTCTTTACTACACATTCTACACGCTCTAATTCTTATCACATTAGATTTTCTTTTTTTGGCGCATTCGTCACAATACAGCTTATCTGCACTACCGTAAAAAGACTTGCCACAATCCAAGCAAGCCTTTTTTGTTCTATATTTTTTCATTCGTCTTCGTCCTCTATGATATTTAAATATACCCGATGCCATTTATTGCCATTCTCTAATGCGTTAAATAACGGCTTATCATGTAAATCATTTAAAACATCATCAACGGTGTAGCGATCGCCCCACGTTGTTTCTACCATCAAATCGCCCATGTAGTTTTCGTACAGTCTAAAGCTGTCATTTTCTGGTAACTCTACAATCACATCATCATAGATATCAGACTGCGGAGCCATGTAACTATAAACAGTTCTTTTTTCTGCTGCTAAAACGCCATAATTGGCGAAAATTTTAAATTGATTTTTCATTTTTCAACACTCCTTTTTGTTCTAATATTAAAACTCCTGCACATCTGTCACTTTTAAGTAGAAAGCTTCTTCCACGTTTAATTTTTTCATGACTGCTCCCTCCTATAATACATAATCAATAAAGTATGTTATACCCTCGTATTCCACAACTCCCCAGTCAAAAACTGGCTTGTTAGTGTCAATCATCTTTTTATACTCTTCCCTGTCTTCCTCCTCAACATCCCATTCATTCATGTACTGATCAAAGAATTTTTCAAATTCTTCTTTCTCGTACACTGCTGATCCATTGCATAAATAGTCAACAGATTCTTTCTTTGTATGGTTGTCTTCCATAATGATTTCAAGTTTCTTTTCTGTCTCGTCTCCCAAGTCTAAACCTGCGTATTTTAAATTTAATTCCTGCGATTTTGTTAAATAAATATTTTTCATGACTTCAATCTCCTTTTCTTTCTTTGCTTATCTCCTTTAACTGTCTTTATCTTACCACATCTTTATCCCTTTGTAAAGTGATATTTATAATTCTTTTAATTTTTTTTCGTCCTCTTCATCTCTTACATATTCCAATATCTGCCCCGGTTGCATTTCTAAGATGTTGCATACAGCATTTAAAGCCTTTAGCGTTATAGCTGTATCCTCGTTCTTTATCTTGTTTAATGTGTTTTGACTAAGTAAATTAGTAGTTTTGGCTTTATATGTAGTAAATCCTTTTCTTTTCAGTGCATCATATACATCAATTTTGTATTTTAACATTTTTCATTACCTCCTATTTACTACATTATATATTATGTACCCTTTTCACGTCAAGAGAAATATTATCATAAAAAGTGACATTTTATATTGACATAACTTTTTAAAGTGATATAATAAAAGTAAATTAAGAGAACAAAGCAATCAGAAAAGGAGATAATAAGATGAAAGAGTTAAGAAAAGAAATTGAAAAGTTAGTCGAAAATGAGGACTTCGTTTCCTACGAAGAATTTATTTACGAACTGAAAGAAGAAAAGGAAGAAGTTAAAAAATATCTCGACTGGCGAGCAAGTGGTGGGAAGATGAACACCGAAACACTTCCAGACGGATATGTAGAAGCTTGTAAGAAGATTTTAGGAGGGATTGAAAATGAATAAAGTAATCGCAAGACACAAATTTTGGTTAAACCAAACAGAGTGTATTATTTCCACAGCTTATGTGGAAGTATTACACGAATACCAAACTGTTGTAATGTATATGGACGATTTCGAAGAAATTGATTCTTATATAACTTACAGTAAACAAAGAGCTGTAAAGCTCCATGAGTCACTTGTTGAGCAGTGGAAAGATAGGCTTAATAAAAATCGTCTTGTCAAGGCTGACCGTGACAGTCTTGTAATACCTGCATAACATACACCACCCACCCCGGAGGTTACGAGGGTAGAAAAGGAGACAACATGAACAATTTAGAAATCGTAAAATTTTTTGAATACAATTTAAAAACAGGACGTTTAAGTCCTTTTTATCTTCTGCCAGATGAAAAAAAGGCTCTTGGAAGAAAAGGGCGAAGAGTTTACAGAAAAATGTTTCAAACATATGAAAATTATAGTGTTTGGACAGAAAATGACGTGATCGGTAAAAATTTCACACAACTTGAATACAACAAATTTATGTACTCAAGAAAAAATATTCATAATTGTGATAACTGCCCCGAAAACTGGGGCGATGGTGGTTCTTTGCCATGTGGACAACAAAAATGTTGGGTGGAGTGCCATATTGAAACACTAGAAGAAGCAGAGGAATAAAACCCCTGCTTCTTTTTTATATCACGTCAAAAGGCACTAACGGACGTTCTAAGGCATTTATACAACTTAATGCGTGTTCTTTATCCTTGCACTGGATATAAGGGATATATGAGCCGTTCACATATTCAAATAAGGCTATCCATGTATCTTTCATGGTAACAAGTACCCAGTCTATGCCGTTACAACTCTTGTTCTCTCTCTGCCCTGTTCCGTTCTCGTCTACCCATTTTTGAAACTGATCTCTATTCATGTACCTGTTCCTCGCTTATGCCCTTTAAATTGTCTTTTAACATCCGTACACACCCATTGAATCCGTCACGTTTACCGCATAGATACATATTGTGACTGCTGTAATCATCTATAGGCGGTATTAATGTACATAATGCATATAAATCTTGCTTATTCATTTTAAACTCCTTTAAATCCTGCAATTATCGCACAAAATACAGTTGATAACACACATACATAAGATGATAACATTGCAATTTTTAAAACTTTTTGTGTATTTTTATCATTTTTAAATTCCTGTAATGTACGATTTACCAGATCAACACAAAAAATTAATAAATATATAGTCGTTGTTGCTCCACATAGTCCCAGTGATGTTTTTGCAATACCATACATCACTATAAATAATATATTGCTCACTTTTTAGCCATCCTTTCGTACATTTCGCAAGTACACGTCAGTTTATTTACCTGTTGACACTTCTCTAAATACATCTTGTCCATGTCTTTTATTGCCTGCGGTATTAGTCCTATATCTTTGTACTCTATAAGCTCTTTTAATGCTTTCACTATAACGTGGTCCAATGGTGTTACAATATTAGCTTCATAGGCTTCTAGTGCGTTTCTGATAACATCAAGATTTAGATTCTCTGGTTCTTCAATCTCTTCCATTCTTTCAAACATCTCATACATCGTAACACCCAATGCTCCTGCTATAGTCATAAGATTAATGTGTTTTGGTTCTTTTTCCCCAAGTTCATATGCTTTAATATCAGTGACTGTATAACCGCATCTTTCAGCAAGTTCTTTTTGTGTCATTCCTTGTGCTTCTCTGGTTTTCTTTATTGCTTTAGCTGTACTAATCATTTTCTTCCCCTCCTGTTTAAAGCATTTCTTTTCATAAATTTTTCTTTTGATAACGACTTATAATAAGGATTTTTTCTCTTGATAACATCCCTCTCTTCCTTACAATCGTCTTGAAACTGTTTATAGCCGTCACATAGGGTATGGCAATTATAAGCTCTTCCTGTGGCTTCTGTACACCCATAGCATGGATTATCTTTCCCTCTCATAATAACGCCCCCTCTTTATACATCTTCTGGACTTCTGTTATTTGCTTTGATAACGTCAAATCCATCTGGATAACGTTTCTCTAATTTTTCAATGTTCATTTGCATAATTTCATCCAACGACCAATTAAATGATTCACAAATCATAGCAACATACCACATTACATCCCCAAGTTCTTTTTTTGCGTGTTCCTCGTCAAAATTACTTTCATGGAATATCCATTTTTTAACCATGTCAGTAAGCTCTCCAACTTCTCCAGATAATCCGAATAAGCCGTTAATAATTCCACCCAAGTCAATCCCTGTGTCTGGTACGTTGTCCTCTACTCCCTGTTCTAAATTATCAGCCATATTCATTATTCTTTCTATTCCTAATCCGTCATTAGTTCGCATTGCCTTTACTTGATATTCTTTACCGTTCATTTATAACACTCCTTTATAGCTTGATAACTCTTTGTCCTCTGTCATATTGACTAAGTATCTTGTCTAATGCATCTTCTGCTTTTTTATGTGTTTTGAATGATTGTATTATGTAAATAAATCCATTCATTAACTCACATTCTACATTTTTTTCACTTGCCCGAATTTCAAGAACATTATCAAGATTTATAATCTCTCTATCTTTTGTCATTATTAACACTTAAGTCCTCACTTTCTCCCCAGTCCAACCGGTTCCCGCACTCACAAACTTCTGTCCATTCCTTTATGTAGTTACCGCACTTAGGGCATCTATATAACACCACATCCTGCTTTTTTAAGTTCTTATGTCGTTCTCTTATCGGCAGGCTGTTAAATATAGCACCGATGTGTTCATAATCTTCTAATGTAATTGTAATCGTATCTCTTGCTTTAGCGGACTGGCATAAGCCACTGCCTACCAGTCCTAAGAAAACACCAATGATAACAAGTAAGATTTTTAATATCATTCTTCCATCTCCACTTCTTTATAGATATTCACTACGGTATCACTGACAACATTATCTTTTGTTAATTCAACCTTATATCCTTTATCTGTAATGTTTTTCACAAACTCATTAAGTGGTAATACATCTTTCATTGCATCTGGATAATATATTTTTGTTGCTTTTTTTAAAACTTTTACCTGCTCCGTTCTCTTTCCAACAAGTTCGCATACATTTTGCGACTCTTTATCTGTATTTTTTTCATCAATTCTGCTTACATAATCTTTCAGTTTTTCGTCAGTTATTTCAGAAAAAACCATTTCTTTTTCACAGTCATTACGAAATTCACATGAATCACAGATATTTCCGTTGCAGTAATCTTCTAACGTATCTATCATCTGTTCTCTTGTCATTTTTTATCACCTAACGCCTTTCTATAGCTTTCCTCTACTTCTTCGCTCGTAGCTGTTCCATAGTTAATTTTTCTCGTTATGCACGGTTCTTGCCCTTTAAAAATGCAAATAGGGCAGATTCTTTTACGACAATAGTTTTCTAACTCTTTTTCCTGCATTTCTCTTTTTAATTTGTTTGTATTTAAATTCAATCTCATTGTTGCAATAATAGAACCTGTTTTTGTATCAGTCACACTCATCATTGCTTCTTCGCAAGATTGATAAGAAACTTTCGTATCCAACACTCCAACATCTAGTTCATTTGCCGTAATCATCTTTTCTATGCTTTCTAAAAAGTCGTGTGCTACCTGCTGTGCTATTGTCATAGTCGTTCTCCTTTACCCTTTTCAATCTCCCATTTACCGTAGTAACCTTTTGTCATTTCTTTTAGTTGTGTCAGTGCCATAATAAAATTGTCAAGTTCGCAAGTATCAGTAAAGTTTATTCTCACTTCACTGCCTGTTTCTTCTTCCATGGTAACTGGTCCACCAACAGTTCTCCTAAAATTTAATGTTACGTGCAAACTATTGTGTTTTTCTGTTCTCATGCTTGTTCTGATACAGTTCACATTTTTATCAGCTCGATTTGAATATATTTTCATTCTCCCACCTCTAAATCTTTCGCAAGCTTGAATCCTGTTCTTCCAACATTTCTAAGATTTTCTTTGATAAGTGCATTGTTTGGTGTCCTGTGTATCTTATACCAGTTCCAGTCGTTATCCTCTCTCATTTTTATTTTCATTTCCCATCTTTTTTTGTAATTGATTTCTTCTTTTACCATCTCTAGGCAAGCGATCATGTAATCTATTTGTTTGATAACGTCCATATTCTTTTTCCTTTACCACATAAGTTGTCCATTTTCTGCTACCTTAAACTCTCTTTGCCCTGCAACATTCTTATCTTCTATCCACCACAGGAATACTTCTTCTCCAGATTCCCACTGTGTAGGAAGATTCTTTGCTTTTCTTACTTCTAACATCCTGTCAAATGCTTTGATATAATTTAGCTTGAATGTTGGGAAATCGTAAAATTCCTTTATTCTTCCTTTTCTGCCTGCCATTGGGCAACCGATGCATCCAACTCTTTTATATCCACATTGGTACAATTCATTAGTGCATATATGCTCTTGATCTATGTAGCTCCATATATCTTCCTCTTTCCAATCAACAATGGGATTTACAACCATCTTGTGCTTCTGCATGCACAATTCAGTGATTCTTCTTTTAGAATTGTTGTCATTGTTGAGCATTACAGAATCATCAAACAATTCCTTTGTTTTAACTGATGCCCCTATCTTTTCAAATTCTGATCGTGTGTGTTTCCTTTTTGTGCTTTCATCCCATCTAACACCTGTTGCCACGTATCTTCCCATGCCTGCTGTTTCTTTTAATTCTTGACAGCAATATCTTACTAGCCGTGTAGGTGGCATAAGTTTCTTAGGAATGAGATTCCACATTGTGATTCTGGTTCCGTCTGGTTTCCTTGGATAGTTAATACTGCACTTTATCCCCCCCTCTTCCAATTTCTTGAAATTGTCACGGACGTGCCACACTGTTTGTGGTGCATCCGCTGTGGTGTGACTGTGCTGTACTTCAAAAGGAACTCCAGAACGTTTGAATAGCTCTAACAATACATCTGAATCCTTACCACCGCTGTATGTACAGATAAGTGGTTGTTTGTAATACTCAAGACTCATTTCTGATGCTGTTTTGATTCTTTCTATTGCTTTTTGTTCTAAGTCCATTGATACTCCTTTACTTAATCATGCTTCTGTACGGTTCAAAGAAATCTTCTTTTCTTAACTCCATTTCACATTTAAGACAAATAAATTTGCTTTGTATTTTCATATCTGAATTTATTTGTATATACTCTCTTCCAACATCTTCATTGAATAACAAGCTATTGCAACATTTACATCTTGCTACTGGCATTTTTCTTTTACCCCACATCCTTGATATTAAGTTCTGCCGTTGCCGGTATAAATCTCATATATCCTGCATCTCTTATAATCTCATTTTCTGTTAAATCAACAAGCTGTTTCTTTTCTTTTTCTGATTTAACCACAAGATAATAATGTTCATTTTTTTCGTCCATACAAACATCTCCAATCTTGAAATGACTTAATGTGTATGTTTTAATACTTGGTGTTTTTGCATTAATTTTCATCTTCTCCCACCTCTTTCAGTTGTTCTTCTAAACAATGTTTTAATGCATATATGATTGTATAATCTAAAGGACTAATCTTTTGCGGATCATGTTCTGCCCTATACTCATACTTAAATATCTCTGATTCTAACGCACTGCTTAGCTTAATTGGTTCCAACGGATTCTCAATATCATCAAGAAACTGTGCTTTCATCTTTTTCTTGTATTCTCTCAACTCTTTCAGTTCTTCCAACCACTCTGCAAGTTGTTCATGTTCTTCCGCACTTTCCATACATTTACGTCCTTCAAAACTTGGAAATAACTCAATACTTTTTTTCATTCCTCTTTCTCACTTTCTACAAAATAAATTTTCTGATGAATCTATCTGCATACTGCGGATGAATCATGCTACGTTCTGTTTGTCTTGATCTCCCACTACCTTTTACATGTGCTATTGTTTTTCTTTCAACATATTCTAATGGTTCAAAAACTAAATTGTTCTTAGGTTCTACGTTGATAAAGAAATACTGTGTAGGATTTTTATAGTAATCTCCATCCTTTGTCCTGTCCTTATCTATAATCGTTGGTTTTATACACCAATACATCGTAAGATAGTGTGGAGCTGTATATGGATTTTCTATAATCAACCTTATATTTTTTCGTTTACAAACTATCACTAATTCTGATATTCTCTTATAATACTCATTTAATTCATCGTGTAGTTTCATTGCATATTCAAGTTTCTGAATATCATCCCAGTTCTTTTGTTGAAACATTTGACCTCTAAACGCTAAAGGAATCCTAGCTTCAAATCTTGTACATGGGAAAAATGCTATGACAATATCATCATTTGTCATTTTGTCAAAGATACTCGCTTGCCCCTGGTACCCCCCCCTCTATTTCTTTGAACAAATCAATAACATAGTCTGTCTGATTAAATTCATCTTGAATATCATAATCAAATGCTTCTACACCATTCTTTTTGAAAGCGTTTTTAAACGTTCCAGATTGTTCAAATAATAAGTGTGCTATCATTCTACATTCTCACTTTCTACCCCAAAGATGTACTTGAGTATTCTGTCTTTTCCTACTGCTTCGATTGCATCAAATACAAGTTGTTTTGATTTGAACACGACCATTCCCTGTGCTTTGCCGCAAGCCCATGCGTCATAATCAAGTTCTTCATCTTCTTCATTATAATAAATACAATAACTATCTTTGATTGTTGGGTTATTGTGTTCTTCTGCATACCGTTCTAGTTCAACTTCTACTTTTCTTTTCTCTATAGCAAATACTATTTCTTTTTCTGTCAGAAATACGTTTCCAAGATCCCATCTTGTATTATTGTATTCGGTATCATCCCAAACTGCATTTATAATGTCTCCAACGCTGTCCAAATAATAATAACGCGTCCCAATCTCTGGCTTCTTTACCTTTACATCCTTATCTGGTTCTTTTCCATTCATCTTCTCAACAAGTCTGTAAAACTCTTTTTCTTCTGCTTCTGTTAGATTTTTAATTCCCATTTTCTCCACTTCCTTTACTCTTACATTTTTATTTGCTATTCAACTGTTCTTTCGCTAACTTAAAAGCTAACATGTACAGATCAAGTATTCCTGTTGGTTTAATCCCAAAATTGGAAGTCTCCAAATAAAAATCTGTATCTAATTCCAATATCCTTTCTTGACCTTCGTTTCCAATCCCTGTTTCTTCTGAAAAATCATCTAGTACATCTGATAAAAACTCTTCCATTATTTCTTCTTTTGATTTGAATGGATATTCATCATCAATTTCAAAATAAAGATCATGCTCTTCTACATACTGTGCAATATCTTTTCGAGTTTGTTCTTCATCATATAAGTAAATATGTCTGTCATGACAATCTATCTTTCCCTCAAAATATCCAACATTTTCTACAAAATCATTAAATCCATTCCAACACATATTGCGATAATTCGTTGCAATCAACTGACCTAAATCACCTGAAATGTGCAATCTGCAATAATCTTCTTCAAAAAGAAATCGGATTCTATACTCTGTACTGTTTGGTTTCTTGAAGTCTAATATTTTTATGTTTCCGTAATCAGTAAATGTAGCTTTATGATCTTTGAATTTTTGCTTCATTTTCTCTAAATCCATTAAAAATCACATCCTTTTTATTCATCTTCTATAATTCTTGCCGGTGTGCTGCTTTTCTCAAAATCTTCACACTCGTAATCATCAACGACTACTTCTCCAAACTCACAGAGTAAATCTTTTTTCTCATATTCCTCTAACTTCTTTTTTGCTTCTTCTAAGTTGTCCGCTTCAACAGTTCCATCAATATGTCCATATCTTAAATGCCCAACAATATAATCTAATTCTTTTCTAAATTTAAATTTCATTTATTACTCCTTTACTGTCCATTCTCTCCCCTGCCGTTAATAGCAGGGGAAATCATGACTTATACAACAAATAATTAAAGAGTTTTGTTGCTTATGCGTTGCGAGGATTCTTATTTAATTGTTCGTGTGGTATATAAAAATCCTGCTGTGCAACAAGCCTTTTCTGGCTTGAGTCTCTGCCTAATAAAAAATGAAAAATGGAAGAATCTGAAAATACAAAAAACATTATTTACAGTTACTTAGGCAGAGAATCAAACCAGAAAAGTTGTTATTTAGTTATTAAACTTCTTTAAATTCTCCATCAATTAATTTGTACATCGTGTCTTCTTTGATTCTCTCTCCGTCCACATACTCTGTCTTTACACACTTAGGAACATATCTATTTTTCTCATAGCTGTATTTCCATTCCGCAAGAGTAATCCAACTTCCTTTTTTAGCACTTACGCAACTATCATCCCCTGCACAACAAATAATGCTGTCGTATCCTGTGCTTTTAATCTGTGCGGAGTCCCCAGAGCTACCAATCTGTGCGTAGTCCCCAGAGCTACCAATCTTTGCGGAGTCCCCAGAGCTACCAATCTTTGCGGAGTATCCAGAGCTACCAATCTGTGCGGAGTATCCAGAGCTACCAATCTGTGCGTAGTCCCCAGAGCTACCAATCTTTGCGGAGTATCCAGAGCTACCAATCTTTGCGGAGTCCCCAGAGTCTGGTTTCTCTGTCTGTGTTTTCTCAATCACAAAATCAACGCAAGTTTTAACAAATCCCGCGAAAGAAAACTTCGCTCCAACCTTAAGCTTTGTTGTGCAATATTTGATATTATCGTCTGTTTTTACCTCTGCATCGTCTGGTGCTTCTACTTCCGCAAAGTCTGAAAAATCTCCGTTATCGTCTACCAGATCATAATAATTAAGAACATCGAATGGATTTTTGCAGAAGTGCATACCTCTATGGCACGGAACCGCCTTTTCTTCCTCGAAAACTTCATTTTCTTTGTACTGTTTGTCTTTACAAATTAATCCTTTGTCAAATGCCTTATAACCTTTCATTTTTCATGTCTCCTTTTCTATTTCCAATAACCACTGTGTGACGTTACATGAATAAATCTTCGTTCACATTGCTTCTTTTTGAATCGGTTTTGTCTAATCTCTTCTTTGACCTCTTCTACCAGTTCATCTTCCCAGAATTTAACAAGATAACCCGGTACTCCATAAATCGCTCCGCATTCTTGTATATGTAGATTTTTAACTACCTTTTCTTTTATAACCTGCTTTCGGAACTCTTTTGTGTACTCTCTCCGTTTTGCTTCGATACCGTATTTTCTCCACTTGAATATGCTTGATGGGTCTACTCCATATTTTCTTGCCACAGAAGCAACCTCTTTCGTTTCTTCTACTTCTTTAAGAATTTTTTCCTTAAGAGCTTTGCTTATATTTTTATACCCCATCTTCTTCCACCACCTTTCTGTAGATTGCTACATTTCTGCCTGTCAAACTGTCATGACGTTTACCGCATACCTCAATACGTCCGTCCTGCACTAACTCCGTTAGCCGTGGTTGTACCTGCTGCCTTGTCGGTTCTAAGACTTTTTTATGCTTATACAACACCGTTGCGATCTCTCGTGCTGTCATTGCTCCGTATTCGAGTTGTTCTAAAATCAAGATATGCATTGCTTCTTTATTAACCTTTTGATGTGATTCTCTTCTAGTCTGTTTGGTAATGGAAGAACTTCGCAAAGCTATCTCATTATCAAAAAAACTCATTTGATACATATTCCACACTCCTTACTCTAATTGTTTCTGCATTAACTGCCTCTCCAAGTCGTCAAAGTCATAATCTCTTTCGCATGTTAAAACGCTTGCAGGATTCCGCTGTGTCTTCGGTTCTGGTGGTTTCTCGTAGTTCTCGTCAAGGTAATCCACGTATCCCGAATTAAAGAACGTCGAGCCGTTCTGTAGTTTTCTCCACGAAGCATCTTTTTCTAATCCATCAAGATACCGTTTCAATGCCCTCTGTATGTGTTCCTCTCCTATCTGGTACAACACTTTTTTCTTGGCATCGGATACCTGCCCTTTACCACGTTTATTCGGGTACTGTTTCCAGAGTCTTTCAAAACATTCATTGATTGCTTTTTTGTTCGACTTTTCGCAATTTTCTTTTGATTTCTCGCAATTTTTCTTTGCGTTTTTGTCTGTTTGTTCCATTTTTCGTTCCACTGGTTGTTCCATTTTTGTTCCATTTTCAACCACCGTGTTTTCCTCGGTAGTTGTTTCTGCAACTTGTCCACAATCTATGTACTTTTGATACCCATTTACTGTGTATATCGTGTATTTATTTGTGCTTTTTGTGGATATGTACCCAGTATCCTTTAATTTCTTAAGTGCTGTTCGGACCTGCGATTCTGTTAAGCCTGTCTCTGCACTGATTCTTGTTATCGAAGATACAAATTGTCCTGCCTTTATCTCTTTTCCGCAGTACCGCTTGTCCTCTAAATTTGTATGTAGTAGGCAGTGGTAAAACAATCTAAATACATTTGTGTTTTCATACCATTCCCAGTCTGTATTTATATTTATGTTCATTCACTGCCCTCCTACATTTATTTATCGTTATCCTCATGAATAGTAATTTCTATCCTTGGATTTTTCGAATCTACTCTAAAGTGGTCTATAAATCCTAGTACATACCTCTGTCCGTCTCCGGGGAATGTTCCAGATTCTACTAGACTGTCTAAGACAAATTTCTTAGCAAATGCAACATTGTCTGGATCACGTCTTTTATTTTTTTCATACCATGTAATCTCAACGATCACTGGGAAATTCAATTTCTTTTTGCGTAACCATAACGGTATGCTGTATTTACAGATTCTTTGATTCTTTTTCTTGCAGTCAGCACCTTTATATGCGTTAGTCCTGCATGATCGTGTATAATCGTTTAATCCGTCCAGTCTGCCTTGAATCGTATATGTTACAGCCATGACTTGCCAAACTCCTTTATAAACTCTTCTCTCGTGCCTATCTTTTCTTCAAATGCCTTTTGTGCCATCTTCTTATACATAAGGTCATATCTTGCATTTAAATGTGCAGACTGTTTACCGCCTGTATGGTGTTCGTGGCACAACGGAATCACTAAGTTATACTTATCAGCTTTCTTCCTGTTTGCTGTCCCATGTAAACAGTGGTGTATCTCTACATAAGGACTTCCACATAATTTACAATGTTCCATATCATCAACGATGATTGACTTTTTCTTTCTCAATCTTAAGTCCCCACCTTTCTTCCATTTCTTTTATTTCCTGCGGTGTTGCTGTCTCAATTCCAAGCTCTTTTGCTTCTGCAACAGTTCCTTTAATCAATTCAGACATTTCCTTTGTGTCGTAGGTATGACTCCCACGCATTACCAGATTGATTCTGAACAACTTACCTGCCTTATTGGTAGTTGTACTGGCTGTCGGTTGTAGGTGGCAAAATTCAAGGTCGTACACTTCTATGTCGTTATCTAATGGAAGTGATACAAGAGAACCGTTTATAATCTCATGCTGTCCGTACTCTGCTATGAGTTTGTTCTTTATATATACCTTGCTGTTGTCCATTACTTCTGCGATTTTTCCAACCAATACATGAAAGTATGCATTGGCATCTAAACTCCTGCCCTCACGGTACTGAACAACCTTGAGCCGGCATTCTTTGTCTTTCAGTCGGTCATATTCCCCTCGTATGTCTTTTTCACATACGAGAGAAATGACCTGTTTCCCTGTTTCAAAATCAATTGAGATGTCATGAATTTTAGCTTTCGTTTCCATCAACTGCCCACAGCTTTCTTGCACTCTCTTTGTCTTTATTGGCTACAATGTACTTGTACTGCCCCTCTGTAATATCTTTGATAGATTCATGTTTGTAAGATTTCAAAATCTTATTGATGTCAAACTTTTCATCTTCGCACAAATCCAATAATGTTTTCTGTTTTACAAGAGAAATCTTCATCTGATCAAGTTTTTCTTTATTCTTTTCCTGTTCCTGCTTATTAGCTCTTGCAGTACGTTCTTTCTGATTTTCGTCTGTGTCTGCATCTTTTGTATCATCTAATAAGAAGATTCCATTTAAGGCATACTTACGTGCATAAGATGATGCTGTTCCTGTTATCTGTGAATCGTCCATACCTTTTTTATTGAGTGCTTCTCTTGCGGATGCCGTAGCCATAACACTTTCGCCTGTCTCAATATCAAAAATAGATACTGTAGCTTTTACATACACACGATCATTTACCGCTTGCACATCATCAGATATGTACATAGATAATTTGTTTTCTGCCAATAATGGTTTCACGGCTTCTAAGATTCCCTCTGCGTTTCTGTATTTGTAATTACCAAATGAATTAAACAGATTCTTAGGTGCTTTCAATGTTGTCTGAATCTTCATCATTTTTTCATGTATCGTCATATTCTTATCTCCTATCTGATTCTTAAACTTTCTGTCTGTACCAGTCTCATATTTTCATTTTCTTCAAGCACTCCTGCTTTCAAATCATCAAGAAGCTGTTTCCTGTTAACCTTGTCTGGCTGTTTAATCAGATACTTTTTAGGTAACAATTCCTCAACTTCTACCTTTACAGTTTTAGGATTTTTCTGGATATTGAAGCTAAACAGTGTTGTTTTAAACTTCTTCTTTTTTACTTCAAGCATCATTGTTTCAAGATACTTCTTTAAGTTGTCCGCACTGTTTCTCAATGCTGTCTCTCTTTTTGCTAACCTGTCTTTCTCTGCTTTTACTGAATCCGCATCAGCGATCAGTGTTTTAATCATCTTTGCGGTAGAATCAGCCTTTTCTTCAAACTCAAATTCGATTCCGTCCATAGTGTCTTTAATATCATCAAGGGATAACCCCTGCTCATCTGCCATTAAAAGCAGTTCGTTAAATTCGTTTTTGATCTCATATAATTTAGCCATGTTTTACCTCTCATTCTTCAATACATTCTTCAATACATTCTTTAATATTTCCCTGTTCATCGACCTCTTTCACACTGCATACATCGTCAAAAAATGCTTCTCTAAGTTTTAAGAGTTCATCCATATTGTTTTCCAGTACATCCCACATATAGTCGATGAACCACTCTCTATCTTCTTCATTTCCTTTTATTCTCTTTTGGATATAATCGTCTGCATCTTCCATTGGGATTACTTCGCCATATTCGTTTGTGTATCCTGTTACGATCATTCCTGCTCACTCCCTGCTTCTTTCAGAATCTCTTCTACGTCAAATTCTTTTGGTACTGTTTCTTCCTGCTCATTTTCTTTAAGCATTGTAAAAAGTCTAAGCACGCTTGCTGTATATGCTAAATTTTCAAAAATGGTTTCAATAGCATCGTTATTCGCCATTCTTTCATTTAAGATTGTATTTGCGTTATCAAATGCTTCTTCTTTGTTGTATATCCATTCTTCATTATCTTGTCCGTAAAGTTTTACAATAAGTTTGCTATAAAACTCTGTCATGCCTGTTGCCATTTTTTTATCTGCTACCTTATTTTCCTCTTCTGTAAAGCTTGGGTCTCTAGTTTCTTTCACTGCTTCAATAATTACTTTCTTAACTGCATCTTTGAACTCTTTTTTTGTAATAATCATTGTCATAATCTCCTTTTCTTGCTATACTGTTGTTATACATTTTTTGTTAAGCACTTTAGACCTGCACGTCTGGGTGCTTTTTTTCATTTCCATCCATCACGCTCTTGTGCGATTAATGCCAGTCCTGCGGCTACGCAAGTACCCATAAACCAGAATGGCATTAAATCTAATCCGCAGACTAACAGTCCACATCCCATCATGAATGCTCCCATTTTCATTTAGAATCCTCCTCTCTGCATTGCTTGGTTTTCATTTGCTAGCTTTCTTACTCTCCATTTTTCAAATCTTTCTGTATCGAAAAATATAGGAGAATTGGACTTAGGACCTTTTTGTGCAAAGTCCTGTCCTCTTTCCCGATAGGCTTCATCAAGGAATGACCTTGGAAATCCCATCTTGACGAGTTCTGACATTCTCATGATTGGCTTATCGTATTTCATACTCTCTCCTTTCTTACTCTTCTTCCTTGAATCTCTCCTGCATCTTCTGTTTGCGTTTCTTGTCTCTGTAGTTGCTAATCAGTACAATTGCAATTTCTGCTGCAACAGTTCCAAAAGCACCTACAAACAAACCAAGGTAATATGGCTGTATATACATCTACTCACTCTCCCATCTTGTCGATAAGTTCTTTTAACTCTTTAACCTCTTCATCCTGTTTGGTTAATCCGAACTTATCGCAATTCTTGTAAAGCATTTCTGCTATTTTCTTCAAAAGTTTCTTAGTTCTTTTTAACACCTACTCACTCTCCTCTAAAAAATAATCTACTGTCACGCCAAAGTAATCTGCTAATGTTTTAATGCTTTTTAATCCCGGTTTGATTCTTCCTGCTTTCCAGTCAGAAAACAAAGAACTTGTCATTCCTGTATCTTTCGATACTCGGTAGTCCGTAATACCTTTTTTATCTCTTAATTGACAATATCTTTCATAAACCAAATTTTTTCACTCCTTTCTTCTTAAATCTATTGCTTTTATCTCGGTTTAGTGATATATTGTGATTAACGAATTATTTATCACTTGATTTCACGAGTCACTCGCCAAACCGACTCGCTTTTACCTCGCTTATCCGAGCTACAAGTGTATATTAGCACGTTCTGACGAGGTAGTCAAGGGTTTTATTTCGTTGTGTCGAATTATTTTTTATAAAAAGGGGCAACGCTATGTATGAAATTTTTGAAAAATTGTTAAAAGGACGTGGCATAACAGCCTATCGTTTTTGCAAAGACACAGGAGTTTCAACTTCTACAATCAGCACTTGGAAAAAGAAAAATTCCAAAATTGGTATGGATTTAGCAGAAACGATTTCAAATTATTTTGGGGTATCTATTGATTACCTCATGACAGGAAAGGAGGATGAACAAAAAGAGAAAGATAACACCGATCTCAAACAAAAATACAGGGAGCTTGAAGAACTTTTAAGAAGTGACTCAATGAAACCTGTTCGTTATGATGGTAAACCTGTCAATAACGATACGATAGATTTATTACTAAAACAGATTGAGATTTCACTTGCAATGCTAAAAAAATAAACAGGAGGGTTATGTATGAGAAAAAATCAAATCAAAAATACAGTAAATGATTTGATTGAAACATACGGTACGAGAAATCCATATTTACTTGCTAGTTACCTTGACGTAACAATCCAGTATGGGGACTTAGGAGAACTGCAAGGATGCTACATGAAAATATGGGATAAGAAATTTATTTATATCAACGATAGAATCGAGGATGATAAGCTAAAAGATACTGTTGTCGCTCATGAATTGGCACATAGTATTATGCACAATGAAGATTATTATTTTTTCAGTTATGGTAAACAGTTTCAATCAAACAAAACTGAAATTGAAGCTCACACATTCGCAGCGGAGCTTTTGATACCAGATGAAACGATTATCGAACATCCGGGATATACGCTCGATCAATTATCATCGTTAACCGGATATGCTGAAAGATTAGTCAGCTTCAAAAGACTTTAATTTTTTCTTTTTTTGTTTTATTTTTTTCTTTTTAATTAAATATAAATATTAATTATTATAATACTATATAGGTTATATATAACTATAGTCTTTAGATACTATATATTTATATAAAAAAAAATAAAAATACACTAAAAACATTGTTTTGTCAATCGCAAATTTAAAAAACTTTTTGCATTGTGCTGAAAACCGCATAAAACCGTTGTTTCTTGGACTTTTAAAAAGGAAATGCATAGTTGATTGATGTTTGCCTGTCATTTGCCTGCGATTTGCCTGTGATGCAACTATGCAAAAAGTCTTGAAAACCGCATAAATACGTGGGTTCTAGCCTGCGATTTGCCTTCGATTGTGGTTGTCACGTTGCTTGTTATACATTATAAAAGGAGGGATGTTACATGGCATTAATAACTTGTACTGAATGTGGGAAAGAGTTCTCTGAAAAAGCTTCTGCTTGTCCAAATTGTGGATGCCCAACAGAGGAAATCTTAAAAGAATTAGCTACTGTTTCTACTGCTGATAATGAAGTTCCGCAGTATGAAATTGATGAAAAAACGATTGAGATTGCTATAGAAAAAGGTATTGTTAATGAGCCTAGTGATTTAATTATCACAGCAGGTAAATATACAGATAGTGGTTTTCTTTCTACACTAACACATATACTTTATGTAGTAAAAGACAACTTCTATTTATGTCGTTTTGATAAGGCAGAAGAGAATCCAAAAGAAGATATTATTGTCAAACTGGATTATACAAATGATGCTATTAATCAGTTAACTTATGATTATGAAATGCGTAAATTTAACGGTAATTTTGGTTTTAATGCAAGCAAAATCAAAGCGGATAAAGACAGGTCTAGGGATGCTTACTATGAGATTTTGAAAAAGGTAGACAGCAAAAAAGCTGAAGATTTTTATAAGATTTTTTATCTGGATGCACCATACTGTCCTAAGTGTCACAGCTTGAATATAGGATATGAGTTTATGCAGGACTCGGCTAAAACAAAGGGAAAATCTGAGGTCCGTAAAAAGAGTGTTGTGACTCGTGCAGGTAACAGTCTGGGACGTGCAAGTATGATCGCAGCGACTGGCGGTCTGTGGGCATTAACACCTAAAAAGTCTAAATACAAAGAAAAGAAATCATCTAAGACAGATATTAACAGTAAACAAATGGCAATTTGCCAAGACTGCGGTAAATCTTGGGAAGTTAAATAACAATAAAAAAGACCGTACCACGCCCGAATGTGGTACAGTCTCCAAAAACACTGTTTTTGATTTAATAAAGTCTAGCCAACTATTATTGTATCATTAACAGTGCGGTCACGCAAGGGTATAAAAAAAGAGCCACCGTGAAGACTAATAAGAATCGGTAACTCCTTTTTCCATAACATCGTTGGATTATAAAATATTAAATTATAGAAAGTTCATTTATATTGTAACACATCTATGTTATTTTTCAATCTTTTTAAAAACAACTCTTGCATGGCTGTTATTTTTGTACCCATTTTTAACTAATTTATAACTAAGGAGTGATACAATGGCAACAGCTAAATTTAAAAAAGGTAAAGACGGTTACTATTCCACTAACGTGTGGGATGGCACATACAAAGATAACGGTAAAAAGAAATACAAACATCTGCGGTCCAAGAAAAGCTCAAAAGATTTAGAAAGAATCGTAAAGGAGTTTGAACAACTAAGGGACCAACGGCAGGCAATGATTGATAGTGACATACTATTTATTGATTATGCTAGGCAATGGAAAGTCTTATATAAAGAGTCCAACCGAGCAAACAATACCAATAAAATGTACGGCAATGTAATTAACGTCCATTTTAACGGCATAAAATACGTTAAGCTACAAGATATACAGCGTAGCCACTTACAATTGATTCTGAACGATGCTAAAGGCAAACCACGGACACAACAACAAATAGTCATGACATTTAAGCAGGTCCTGCACTCTGCTGTTTGTGATCGCATTTATTCCGCACAATCATTTGCAGATATATTTGACAACTTTGAATCCATAAATTACAAAGCGAAAGAAAAACGTCCTTTGACACCAGACGAACAGAAAGCCGTTTTTAAGGCAGATTTTAACTTAATGGATAAAATATATGTCTATATCATTTATGGCTGCGGATTGCGATGTGGAGAAGCCTTAGCACTAACAGAAGCAGACTTTAACCTAGAAGCACATACAGTATCTATCGACAAATCACACGACATATCAGACAACATACCAAAGAAAAAAACAGTAAAAAACATACAGAACGGAGAAAGAACGTTACCGTTACCAGATAACGTATTCGATACAATCTCTAGTTACATAAAACAACTTAGAAAAGATGGCAGGAAATACTTATTCATAAATCGTGATTACAAGCCTATGACAAAATCTGGTTTCCGCAGGATGTGGGGTAGAATCATAAAAGCAATGCAGGCGGTCAGTGAAAGTCCTATTGAGGATTTAACAAGTCACATCTTCCGTCACAATTACTGCACAAACTTATGCTACCAGTTCCCTAAGATTTCTATAAAAATGATTGCAAGGCTTGTAGGGGATTCTGAAAAGGTCGTTCTGGAAGTATACAATCACTTAATGTTAGAAAAAGAAGATAGCATATCCGCTGTAAATGATGCTTTAAATTTGGAACAAAAAGTGGAACAGCCTATGGAACGAAAAATGGAACAACTAAATGAAATGGTATCTTAGATTTCTGGAATACGGATGGAACATGGAACACGGATGGAACAAATACTTCCACAAACTTTAGATACTTTCGATTACTTTTAAGGGTATGATTTTTAGATAGGTCATACCCTTAAAAACCGCATAAATACAAGAAAAGCACGGTATTTAGCCATTTGGCAACCGTGCTTTTTAAAGTGAGCGTGCGGGGATTCGAACCCCGGACAACTTGATTAAAAGTCAAGTGCTCTACCACCTGAGCTACACACCCTTAACTGGGGTAGCTGGACTCGAACCAGCGGTGCAGGAGTCAGAATCCTGTGCCTTACCACTTGGCGATACCCCATCAATGCGACAGCTCGTTTATATTATCATAGCATTACGACATCTGTCAACACTTTTTTTAAAATTTTTTAATTTTTTTTATTTTCCCAGAGTCAATTCTTTTAGGTACTGACTATTCCAAAATCGCTCTGTCACAGGTTGCCAATACTCAAATACGATTTTTCCTTTATTTCCTTGTTCAGAAAATCTTCCTTTATCCTCTCCCTTTCCTATATAAATCTCGAGAATCTCTCCTCTCCCAGATTCTTTTCCCTGATTATCATAAAAACAAAGTGCCATTCCTTCCCTCAGTTCTCCTCTGACAAACTCAACCTCCATGGAACCTTTTCCTTCTTCTATTTGTTCCATTCGTTCAATATAAGTAAGACTTCCTTCTAATTGATGCAATTTGTAAATCCGTTTTCTTGCTTCTTCATTTTCTTTAGAAGGTTCCTGTTTTTTTAAATATTCAAAAAATCGCATGTTTCTCTCCTCCATTAATCTGTTTTACTTTATCATAATTTTCTTTTCCATAAAAGAGGTCTTTATAAAAATAGTTACACTCACATTTTACACTTTTACAGTTGACACTTTCTTAATTTTATGTTAGATTGTCATTATTGTAAATGATTTAAATACAATGATAAGGAATAGTAGAATATTTGAGACATTCAGAGAGTTGCTGGATGGTGTGAAGCAATTGTTGATGATATTTGAACTCGCCTTTGAGTAGCATGCTGAACTTATAGTAGGTATTGCCGGAGTCCAACCGTTATAATGGAGAGATATCGGTTTTATAACCCGTATCAGTAAAAAGTGCACGTTTTTTAATAACGTGAATTAGAGTGGTACCGCGGAAGTTTCTTCGTCTCTATCCTTATAAGGATCAGATTCGGAGCTTTTTTTATGTTATAGAAGATTATTTCATCTTTCTATCATGTATTTTTACCGCGATTCATCTATATATACTGAAAACACATGCCTACAACAATTATTAATTTTGAAAGGAGCTTCACAGCAATGATGAACCCAAACAAATATGAAAGACAATATTTTATGCCACCTGAAACATCCCTTGAATGGACAAAGAAAGAATATATCACTAAGGCACCTACATGGTGTAGTGTTGACCTTCGTGATGGAAACCAGGCACTGATCATTCCAATGAGTCTTGATGAAAAGGTTGAATTCTTTAAATACTTAGTTAAAGTTGGTTTCAAAGAAATTGAAGTTGGTTTCCCTGCTGCATCTGAAACAGAATATACATTTCTTCGTACATTGATCGAAAATGACCTGATTCCTGATGATGTTACAATTCAGGTTTTAACACAAGCCAGAGAACATATTATCAAAAAAACTTTTGCAGCCTTGAAAGGTGCTAAAAAAGCAATCGTTCATGTATATAACTCTACTTCCGTTGCGCAGCGCGAGCAGGTATTTAAGAAATCTAAAGAAGAAATCATGAAGATTGCTACTGACGGAGCCAAATTATTAAAACGTCTGGCAGATGAAACAGACGGTAATTTCTTATTTGAATATTCTCCTGAAAGTTTTACTGGTACTGAAATCGACTATGCATTAGATGTATGTAATGCAGTTCTTGACGTATGGCAACCTCGTCCAGACTGGAAAGTTATCATCAACCTTCCCGTTACTGTACAGCTTTCTCTGCCACACGTATACGCAAGTCAGATTGAATATATGAGCAAACATATGAAGTATCGTGAAAATGTTGTATTATCTCTTCATCCACATAATGACCGCGGATGTGGTGTTGCAGACACCGAACTTGCCCTACTTGCAGGTGCTGATCGTGTCGAAGGTACTTTATTTGGAAATGGAGAACGTACAGGTAACGTTGATGTTATCACTCTTGCATTAAATATGTATACACATGGTGTTGATCCAAAACTGGACTTTTCCAACTTACCAGAACTTACAAAAGCCTATGAAAGATTAACAAGAATGTCTGTTTACGAACGCCAGCCATATACAGGTCAGCTGGTATTCGCCGCATTCTCTGGATCTCATCAGGATGCCATCGCCAAAGGTATGCATTGGAGAGAAGAAAAACATCCAGATCACTGGAATATTCCATACCTTCCAATCGATCCGCACGACGTTGGACGCGAATACGAAAGTGATGTTATCCGTATCAACAGCCAGTCCGGTAAAGGTGGCATCAGCTATGTACTAGAAGAAAACTTTGGATTCCATATTCCTGGAAAGATGCGTGAAGATGTTGGCTACACAATCAAAGATGTGTCCGACAAACGTCATCAGGAATTAGTTCCTCGAGATATCTTAAAGGTATTTAAAGAAGTTTATGTAAACATCGATGATCCTTGCAAATTAAAAGAAGTACATTTCGTACAAAAAGATGGTGGAATCGAAGCAGAAATCTCCTTGGATAAATCTGGTGTCCCTAAACTTTACCATGGTAAAGGAAATGGTCGTCTGGATGCTGTAAGTAATGCATTACAGAGACACAGTGATATGCATTATTCTATCGTTACTTATCAGGAACACGCTTTAAATGTTGGTTCTAATTCACAAGCTTGTGCTTATGTTGGTGTTCAGGAACCTAATGGAACAATTACTTGGGGAGCTGGTATTCATGAAGATATTATTACAGCTTCTGTATTAGCATTAATCAGTGCAGTAAACCGGCTTGATCAGTAAATTCTGATTTGCAGGTAGTGTTGCATGTATGAGTCAGAAAGAAGATAAGAAGAAATATTTATAAGAA
>ERZ773139.557-NODE-557-length-48602-cov-5.531320_pt1 | contig 48602 bp, 57 predicted proteins | sample MGYA00580854_ERZ773139 | MGnify/ENA primary metagenome ERZ773139 (study PRJEB29015, sample SAMEA2737809) | human gut metagenome | biome: human gut; feature: human-associated habitat; material: faeces | place: China | collected 2012 ...
CGATGTGCCGCCGCAAGACGCTGCTGCACTATTTCGGCGAGGAGTATACGGAGGAGAACTGCGGCAACTGCGACAACTGCCGCAATCCGCGTCCAAAGATCGACGCCAAGGCCGCGCTGAAGATGCTGCTGGAGGCTTTGCGCGACATCGGCGACAAGTTCAAGGGCGACTATCTGGTGAATGTGCTGACGGGCAAGACCACGGCGCTGATAAAGAGTTACGGTCACAACAAGAGCAAGTGGTTCGGCGCAGGCGCCGAGCACGACGCCACCTTCTGGGGTGCCGTACTGCGTCAGGCGCTCATCCTCGGACTGGTGGACAAGAATATCGAGAATTACGGACTGATCTCGGTGAACCGCAAGGGCGAGAATTTCATCGCCATGCCGTTCCCCGTGACGGTGACGCTCGACCACAATTACGACGAGGAGGAGCGGGAGGCCGAGGCCGTGGCTCCGATGGGCAAGGGCGGCGCTGCGGACGAGGAGCTGTTCTCGATGCTCAAGGACCTGCGCAAGAAGGTCGCCAAGCAGCACGGACTGCCGCCGTTCGTCATCTTTCAGGACCCGTCGCTCGAAGATATGGCCGTGCAGTACCCGATTACCCTCGAAGAGATGCAGAACATTACCGGCGTCGGCGTGGGCAAGGCCCGCAAGTTCGGCGAGGAGTTCATCAAGCTGATCAAGGCCTATGTCGAGGAGAAGGAGATCATCCGCCCGCAGGACATGATCGTCAAGTCGGTCGGCAACAAGTCGGGCAACAAGATCTTCATCATCCAGTCGATCGACCGGAAGATGGATTTCGAGGACATCGCCCGTGCCAAGGATCTCGACTTCGACGAACTGCTGACCGAGATCGAGGGAATCGTCAATTCGGGCACGAAGCTCGACATCTCCTATTACCTCCGGGAGTTTATGGACGAGGACAAGATCGAGGACATATACCTCTATTTCAAGGAGGACGCCGAGAGCGACTCTCTCGATGCGGCCATCGACGAACTGGGGGCCGACTATACCGAGGAGGAGATACGTCTGGTGCGTATCAAATTCATGTGCGAGCAGGGTAACTGACGCCCTGTACCGACCTGCTGTCCCGCGGCTGTTGCGTCACTGTTCCGAGGAATGGACTAACTTAACAAATACGCCTATGAACAAAAAGACTTTTACTGTTGCCGTGATTTTCCTGATTGTGACGCTCGTGTGGCTCGGTGTCAATATATTCTGGGCTTTGTCGAACAAAAACTGTATTTTCGACCTGATCGTGGCGGTGCTGTTCGCACTGGCCGGCGCGGGTATGGTGTACAACGAATGCCATAAGCGCAAGTGCAGGCACCTCGACGAGGTGAACCGGCACCAGATTCCTTGACGGGGCGCTTTACAGTTGTTTCGGAGCGTGGAGACCGTGTTTTCCGGCAGGGCGACGCAGTTGTTTTGTGGCGTATGGCGCGCGGGGAAGAGGACGATCGGTGCGCGCGGGTCCGTGCAGCGGTTTTGCGTGCGGTTTTGTGTGCCGGTCCGTGCGGCGCGGCGGTTGCGGCGGCCGGCGCCCGGAGTCGGAAACGTGTAAAATAAGGAGTGATATGAGGAAAACGAATGTTATGCAGATCGTCCGTCTCGTGATGATGATCGCGGCGGTCGCGGGCGTGATTTACGCGCTGGAGTATATGGAACGGGGCATTGCCGTCTGGTTCTGGATTACGCTGCTGGGTGTGGGTTTCGTGGGCCTGCTCTACACGTTCCGCCTGACGCAGCGCCGCGTGCGGCTCGAACGCCGGGCCAAGGAGCGGCAGGAGAAGAAGAAATCGCGCAGACAGAAGCGCTGAGAGTTATCCGCCGGACATTGCGCCCGGCGGATTTTTTTGGAGAGGGCTGAGGCGGAGGGCCGGGAACTTCGGAAAATTTTCCGGAAGATCGATGCGGTTGTCTTGGCCGGGAATTTTCGGAAGCTGCAGGGTCCCTATTCGCCGGGCGATGCGCACGCCTTCATTACGCAGCCCCCCCCGCCGGAGGATTTCGCCGTAGTGATCGGCGGCAAAGCCGTGGGCGGCATCGGGTTGGCGCCGGGGACGGATGTCGGGCGGTTCAACGCCGGAATCGGCTGTCGGATCGGGGCTTCGTACCGGGGTCTCGTACCGGGGACGGGGCGTTATGACCGCCGCCGTGGCGCGGGCCGCGGAGTGGGTTTTCGCAAATACCCCGATAATTCGTATCTTTGCCGCCGCATACGTCTCGAATCCCGCTTCGCAGCGGGTGCTGGACAAAGCCGGATTCCGTTTCGTGGGGACGATGCACCGCGCTTTTGTCGGGAACGGAGCGTTCGTGGACGGCTGTTATTATGAATTGCTGAAATAGAATGAGTGAAGTAAGGGCTAAAAAGGCGCTGGGCCAGCATTTTCTGGTCGATCTGAATATTGCGCGCAAAATCTGCGACTCACTTTCGGGCGGAGAGATCCGGCTGCGGACAGCTCCTGCTGTTGCCGCTCTTCCCGGAGCGGACGGGCAGGCTGCGGCTGGGAGAGGACCGGAGGAGCCGGAGACGGCCGTAATCATTGCAGCGAAAAGAGGGACCGGAAACGCTGCCGAGACGGGTGCAGCGGCCGCAACCGGGGATGCCGCAGTCGCAGTCGATGGCCGGACGGCGGAAATTGCTGCCGGGCCGGATGTCGCTGCGGGTGCCGGACCAGATGTCGTGCAGAGTACGGAATCGGGTGTCGTGGCGGGTGCCGGGCGGGATGTTGCGCAGGAGACAGGGCCGGAGGGTGTGTCGGGTATAGAGCCGGATGTTACGCCGGATGCCGGGCAGGGGGCGAAAGCTGCCGGGCGCTGCGACGTGCTGGAGGTCGGGTGCGGCATGGGCGTGCTGACGCAGTTTCTGCTCAGGCGCGACGACATCGTCACCTACGGGGCCGAGATCGACCCGGAAAGCGTCGAATACCTGCATGCGCATTACCCCGAATTCACGCCGCGTCTGATGGAAGGCGACTTCCTGAAGATGAACCTGCGCGAACTGTTTCCCGGAGGGCTGAAAATCATCGGCAATTTTCCCTACAATATCTCTTCGCAGATATTCTTCAAGGTGCTGGAGAACCGCGATCTGGTGCCTGAATGCGTCGGCATGATCCAGAAGGAGGTCGCCGTGCGGCTGGCCGAACCTCCCGGCTCGAAGGAGTACGGCATTCTTTCGGTGCTTTTGCAGGCGTGGTACGACATCGAGTATCTTTTTACGGTCAATGAGACGGTTTTCAATCCGCCGCCCAAGGTCAAGAGCGCGGTGATCCGCCTGCGCCGCAACGGCGTCGAGCGGCTCGCCTGCGACGAAACGTTGTTCGTGAAAGTCGTGAAAGCCTCCTTCGGACAGCGGCGCAAGATGATCCGCAACTCGCTGCGGTCGGTATTCGGCAATTTCGGCGGCGCGGAGCATCCTTTCTTCACGCAGCGCGCCGAGCAGCTTTCGGTCGCCGACTTCGTGGAGCTGACCGACTGGGTTGCGGCGAACAGAACGTAGCCGTTCGGAGTCCGTGCGCCGTGCATCATGCGCCGTGCATCATGCGCCGTGCATTATGCGTCTGCGGTCATACGTTGTGCGATCATAAGCCTGCGGCCATGCGTCATATGCCTGCATTGAAATAAAAAGCATCCCGTTGAGGGATGCTTTTTTGTTGCCGGTTCCGTATGGTCGGGGCTTCCGCTTACTGTTCTGTCTGTGCGCTGCTGCGGCCGCCGGGGTGAAATTCGGCTGCGCGTCACTGGCGATCCGCCTTTTCTTCCGGGGCCTGCCGCTCCTCCGGGATGGGGTCGCCTGCGATGACGGTCACCAGATCCTCGCGCGCGAGGTATTTCTGCGCCAGACGCTGTATGTCGGCGGGCGTCATGGCCTGTATGCGGCGGATGTTCTCGCCGATGACGGTGTGGTCCCGGCCGCAGAGGATGTTTTCGATCGTGACGTCGGCGATGCCGAACGGACCGTCGAGAATGCGCATCATTTCGCCGATCATGATGTTCTTGACCAGCGAAAGTTCCTCGTCGGGCATCGGCTCCGTGCGCAGCCGTTCGATTTCGGCGTAGATCTCCCGCAGGGCGTCGCGCGTGACGTCGGTGCCGACCTGCGTTGCGACGGCGAAGTAGCCCGCCTGTTCGAAATTGACCATGGCGGCCACCACGCCGTAGGTGTAGCCGCGCTCTTCGCGCAGGTTCTGCATCAGGCGCGATCCGAAGTAGCCGCCCAGCACCGACGCCACGACCTGCATGCCCAAGAAGTCGGGATGCTGGCGCGGGAAGAGCATGCGTCCGATGCGGATCGAAGACTGCACGGCGCCGGGGTGTTCGACGAAGGCTTCGTGCCGGGTTACGGGCGCCGGAAACGGCGTCCCGGTTTCGGACTCCGACCGCGGCAGCCGCTCCGCGAGGGCGGCCACGGCTTCCCGTTCCTGCTCGCCGATGCGTCCGCTGCACACCACGAAGCCGTTGGCGGCCGTGTAATGGCGGGCGTAGAATTCCGCGACGTCGGCCCGCGTCAGGCGGTCGTAATCGTTTTCGTCGGCCGAAATGCCGTAGGGGTGTTCGGGACCGAACATCGTCCGGGCGAACGCTTCGCGGGCTTCGACGTCCACTTTCGTACGCTCGATGGCCAGCCGCTGTTTGCGCTTGGCGCAGTAGGTGCGCAGCTCCTCCTCCGGAAATGTCGGATGCAGGAGCACCTGCTCGGCCACGGCCAGCGTCTGTCCGAAGAATTTGGAGAGCGTGCAGAAGCTGATATAGGCGTAGTCCCGGTCGATGTTGACGTCGAAATAGGAGCCGTAATAGTCGAGCTGTTCGGCGATCTGCTGCGCCGTCATGTCGCGCGTGCCTTCTGCGAGCATGTTCGCCGCGGCCGATGCCGAGAAGGGAACCCGCTGCACGGCCGATCCGGCGCGGAACACGAAGGTGATGCGCAGCACTTCGAAGTCGTCCGAGGCGAGCGTGTAGAGCGTGGCGCCGTTGGCGAGCGTCGTCTTTTCGGCCTGCGGGACCTCGACGGTCGCGGGTATTACGAGAGGCGGTTGTGTCATTTGCTTGCTTTGTAAATGAGGGTGGAACAGTTTTCGGGCCGGAACGTGCGGCGGCTGAAGTCGATGATGTCGTCGGTAGTGACGGCCCGGTAGGCCGCAACCTCGCGGTTGACGAGCGGCAGGTCGCCCAGCATCTCGTAGAAGCCCAGGTTCATCGCCTTGTTCATCACGTTCAACTCGCCGAAGAGCGTGTTAGCCTCGAACTTGTTTTTGACCTTCTCGACCTCGTAGTCCGATGCCGGGACGCTCTGCAATGCCTCGATTTCGGCACGGAAAGCCGCTTCGGCCTGTTCGGGAGTGGTATCCGGCAGCAGTTGCCCCGTAAAGACGAACAACCCCGGGTCGACGTCGCCCGAAATGTAGGCGTTCACCGACGAGAGCAGCCGCTGCTCCTTGACCAGATGGGTGTAGAGCCGCGCCGAGTCGCCGCCGGCCAGCAGGTCCGACACGAGGTCGGCGATGTAGAAGTCGGGCGAGGTGCGTCCGCCCATGTGGAAGGCCAGCGAAACCGTCGTGGCGGGGACGTCGCGCTCGGCGACCTCGCGGCGTGGTGCGGTCTGGACCGGTTCCTGACGGATGTGGTCCGGGGCCGCAGGCCGGTTGGCGAGCGGCTCGAACCACTTTTCGGCCAGATCGAGCATCTTCTCTTCGTCAATGTCGGCCGAGATCGAAAGAATGGCGTTCGAAGGGCGGTAGTGGGCGCGGTAGAAGGCCTGCACCTCGTCGGGCGTCGCTTGGGCGATATGTTCGGGCGTCAGCCCGATGGTGGCCCAGCGGTAGGGGTGGACCTTGTAGGCCAGCGCCCGCAGCAGCATCGGTTGGTCGCCGTAGGGCTGGTTGAGGTAGCGCTGGCGGAACTCCTCGATCACCACGCGCTTCTCGGTTTCAAGTTTTTCGGGCGTGATGTCGAGCCCCTCCATGCGGTCACTTTCGAGCCACAGGGCCGTCTCGACGTTGTCTTTCGGCAGGGTGATGTAGAAATCGGTATAGTCGTTGTTGGTGAAAGCGTTGTTGTCGCCGCAGGCCATCTGCACCGGCAGGTCGAAGTTGGGTATGCGGCGCGTGCCGCGGAACATGAGGTGTTCGAACAGATGCGCGAACCCCGTGCGTTCGGGATTTTCGTTGCGTGCGCCTGCTTTATAGAGGATGTTTACCGCGGCGAGCTTCGAGACCGGGTCGCGGTTGACGACGACCGTGAGTCCGTTCGCCAGTATTTTCTTTTTGTATTCGATCATATGGCTGCAAAGATAGTAAAAAAGCGGCGGCAGGAATAGTAGTGACGCCTCATTTGTTTGATGGATTCTGTGACTATGAAGTTTGGGGATTGTGAATCCATAAATCCTGCCGCCGCATATGGTACGGTGTGCTGCGGCAGGAAAACGGGAAGAGTGCTGCCGAATCTGCGGACCCTACGGCTCTGGTAAGCCTTCAATCCCACAAATTACAGCACGCACCCTTCGGGGTACGACGGATATTGCGGGATTGCAAAAAATTTACCAGATTTTAGGGTCCCAATACATCGTTGACATATGACGATATGTAAAGAACGAATTCGGGGAACAAAAGTAGAAAAATTTTCCCGATCTGCAATTGCACTGCCCGAACAACCCATCCGTTAAACCCGAATTTGCTCAATGCAAGCTGTTTTGCGTTATTTTGGCACGGAATGGAATGTGCGTCTGTTCTGGAGCCGGGAGACGCTCCCCGGAGGAGGCGCGGCGGAGCGCCGGAAAGTGTGCCGCCGTGGTAACGCGCTATGGGTAAACCGGTTTTGCAACTCCGTGATTTACGCAGGTTTGTGTTAAAAAATTAACAACCTTGAGTGTTATTCCGCTAACACCCCGAATGGTAAAAATTCCTGATTTTTTGTTCTGAAATCGGACTGTTATTTCCGCCGGATTTGCTATCTTTGCAACGCATTCTGTCCTGAATTCAGAAAACACACACAATATCATCTAAAATTTTAACAAAATGGCAGAAAAGAAATTTATCACGTGTGACGGTAATTACGCTGCGGCGCATGTTGCATACATGTTCTCGGAAGTTGCGGCGATTTACCCCATCACGCCCTCCTCGACCATGGCCGAGCTCGTGGACGAGTGGGCCGCACAGGGTCGCAAAAATATTTTCGGCGAAACGGTGAAAGTCGTGGAGATGCAGTCCGAGGCGGGCGCCGCAGGCGCTGTGCACGGTTCGCTCCAGAGCGGCGCCCTCACTTCGACGTTTACCGCGTCGCAGGGCCTGCTGCTGATGATTCCGAATATGTACAAGATCTCCGGCGAGCTGCTTCCCGGCGTGTTCCACGTGTCGGCCCGCGCGCTGGCCGCGCAGTCGCTGTCTATTTTCGGCGACCATCAGGACGTCATGGCGACCCGCCAGACCGGATTCGCGATGATCGCCACCTCGTCCGTACAGGAGGTGATGGACCTCGCGGGCGTGGCGCACATCGTGGCGCTCAAGTCGCGCGTGCCGTTCCTGCACTTCTTCGACGGTTTCCGTACCTCGCATGAGATCCAGAAGATCGAGCTGATCGACGAAGCCGCCCTGACGGCGATGCTCGACCGCGACGCGCTGAAGGCCTTCCGCCAGCGTGCGCTCAACCCCGAACACCCCGTGACGCGCGGTACGGCCCAGAACCCCGACATCTATTTCCAGACCCGCGAAGCCGCCAACACCTTCTACGACGCCGTGCCCGACATGGTCGCAGACGCGATGCGCGAGATTTCGAAGATCACCGGCCGCGAGTACAAGCCCTTCGTATACTACGGAGCCGCAGACGCCGAGAACATCGTGATCGCGATGGGTTCGGTGACCGAGACCCTCAAGGAGACGGTCGATTACCTGAACGCCAAAGGCGGGAAGGTGGGTGTCGTGACCGTTCACCTCTACCGTCCCTTCTCGGTGAAATACATGATGGAGGTGCTGCCCGAAAGCGTGAAGCGCATCTGCGTGCTGGACCGCACCAAGGAGCCGGGAGCCAACGGCGATCCGCTCTACCTCGACGTGGTGGAGGCTTTCGCCACCTGCCCGTGCAAGAACAAGCCGCTCATCATCGGCGGCCGTTACGGTCTTTCGTCGAAGGACACCACGCCGGCGCAGATGCTGGCCGTGTTCACGAACCTCGCGGCCAACGAACCCAAGAACCAGTTCACGGTGGGTATCGTGGACGACGTGACGTTCCGTTCGCTGCCCGTGGGCGAGGAGATCTCGCTGGCCAAGCCCGGCACGTTCGAAGCGCTCTTCTTCGGTCTGGGCGCCGACGGTACGGTGGGCGCCAACAAGAACTCGATCAAGATCATCGGCGGCACGACCGACAAGTACTGCCAGGCCTATTTCTCCTATGACTCGAAGAAATCGGGCGGCTACACCTCGTCGCACCTGCGTTTCGGCGACCTGCCCATCACTTCGCCCTATCTGGTCACCACGCCCGACTTCGTGGCCTGCCACGTGCCTTCGTATGTGGACAAGTACGACGTGCTCAAGGGCCTGAAGGCCGGCGGCTCGTTCCTGCTCAACTCGGTGCACGACGCCGCTACGACCTGCGAGACGCTGCCCGCGCACATGAAGGCTTACCTCGCCAAGAACAAGATCAACTTCTATATCATCAACGCCACGAAGATCGCCGCCGAACTGGGTCTGGGTTCGCGTACGAACACCATCATGCAGTCGGCGTTCTTCAAGATCGCCAACGTCATCCCGTTCGACAAGGCTGTCGAGGAGATGAAGAAGGCCATCCTCAAATCCTACGGAAAGAAGGGCGAGGACATCGTCAACATGAACTATGCGGCCGTCGATGCCGGCGGCAACGCCGTCGTGAAGATCGACGTTCCCGCCGAGTGGGCTTCGATCGAGGACAAGGGCTTCGTGCATGTTTCGGACGCTTCGTGTCCCGAATTCGTGCGCAAGATCGTCGAGCCGATCAACGGCCTGAAAGGCGACATGCTGCCCGTTTCAGCCTTCAACGGCCGTGAGGACGGCACGTGGGACAACGGCACGGCCGCCTACGAGAAGCGCGGCATCGCCGTCAACGTTCCCGAGTGGAAGATCGAGAACTGTATCCAGTGCAACCAGTGCGCCTATGTCTGCCCGCACGCCGTGATCCGTCCGTTCCTCGCAACGGAGACCGAAGCAGCCGCTTCGGGCGTAGAGTGGAAGCAGGGGCTGGGCGAGACGAAGGACTACAAGTTCCGCATCCAGATTTCGCCGCTCGACTGTACGGGTTGCAGCAACTGCGTGGACGTCTGCCCCGCCAAGGAGAAGGCGCTGGTGATGAAACCGCTCGAATCGCAGCTGCCCCAGCAGAAGAATTGGGATTATATCGTAAAGAATATCGGCTACAAGCAGGTCGTGGACAAGACCAAGAGCGTCAAGAACCTGCAGTTCGCACAACCGCTCTTCGAGTTCTCAGGCGCCTGCGCAGGCTGCGGCGAGACTCCCTATATCAAGGCTATTTCGCAGCTGTTCGGCGAGAAGATGATGGTGGCCAACGCCACGGGCTGTACCTCGATTTATTCGGGTTCGGCTCCTTCGACGCCGTACTGCACCAACGACAAGGGGCAGGGCCCCGCATGGGCCAATTCGCTCTTCGAGGACAACGCCGAGTTCGGTCTGGGTATGCACGTGGGCGTCGAGAAACTCCGCGACCGTATTCAGGAGTCGATGGAGCAGGCGATCGCAGGCTGTACGAAGTGCTCGGACGAGCTGAAGGGCGTCATGCAGGAGTGGATCGCCGCGCGCGGTTCGTCGGCCAAGTCGGCCGAGGTTTCGGCCCGCCTGATCCCGATGATGGAGGCCTGCGGCTGCGACTACTGCAAGGACATTCTCGAAATGAAGGACTGGCTGGTGAAGAAGTCGCAGTGGATCATCGGCGGCGACGGCTGGGGTTACGACATCGGCTTCGGCGGCGTGGACCACGTGCTGGCTTCGGGGCTGGATGTGAATATTCTGGTCGTGGATACCGAGGTTTACTCGAATACCGGCGGTCAGTCGTCGAAATCGACGCCCGTGGGCGCCGTCGCCAAGTTCGCGTCGGCCGGTAAGCGTATCCGCAAGAAGGACCTCGGCGCTATTGCCATGACCTACGGTTACGTATACGTGGCGCAGGTTTCGATCGGCGCGTCGCAGATGCAGCTCTTCAACGTGCTGAAGGAGGCCGAGGCTTATCCCGGACCGTCGCTCGTGATCGCTTACGCGCCGTGTATCAACCACGGCATCAAGGGCGGCATGACGCGCACGCAGACCGTGGGCAAGGAGGCCGTGGCCTGCGGCTACTGGCACCTGTGGCACTATAATCCGCAGCTCGAAGAGCAGGGCAAGAATCCGTTCGTGATGGACTCGAAGGAACCCGACTGGTCGAAGTTCCGCGACTTCCTGATGAAGGAGGTGCGTTACACTTCGCTCAAGAAGTCGTTCCCGGCCGAGGCCGAGGAGCTGTTCGCTGCCGCTGAGGAGAACGCCAAGTGGCGTTACAACAGCTACCAGCGTCTTGCCAAGATGGAGTACTGATCTGTATGACAGCTATGTGAAAGGCCGCGGCATTGTGCCGCGGCTTTTTTTATTGTCGGGCCGGATCGCGTCCGGCGTCGTATCGCTTGCATGGATAGGATAAAGCATGAAAAGAAATGATTGTAATTGCTTTTTATTGCTTATTTAACATCTATTCTTTATATTTGTTTCGAAATCACCTTAAAACTAATTCGAAATGAAAAAACTATCCGTATGTCTGCTGACGGCCGTGCTCAGCTGTTGGTGCGCGACGGCGTTCGGCTGGGGGAAAATCGGCCACGATGCGATCGCCTACATCGCCGAATGCAACCTGACGCCCAAAGCCAAGAAAAACATCGAAAAGTATCTCGGCGGCCGTATTATGCCTCGTGGATGGATCAGGTCCGCCACACGCCGGCCTACAGGCACACCAATACGTGGCACACCAACAAGGTCGATGCCGGGGGAAACTACGTGCCCGATCCCGAAGGCGACGCGATGACTTTTCTGGACGACTGCATTGCGAAAGTGGAAGATTACCGCAATCAAAACGATTCGACGGTGACGGTCTCGATCCGCTTTATCGTACATCTCGTCGGCGACATGCACTGTCCGGGGCACGTGAAATATCCGTGGTACAAGAGTTTCAAATTCACGCTCAGCGGCAAGGAGTACGGCCTGCATAATTATTGGGACGAGTGGGCGCTTACGCTGAGCAACAAGTGGCATTATCTGGAATACGGGCACCAGCTCGACCGCTGTTCGAAGCGGGAAAAACGCGATATCGCCGAAGGCACGCCCCGCGACTGGCTGGCCGACAGCGCCCGCGAGTGCCGCGTGATCTACGACTGGACCAAGGCCGGTCAGACGCTTTCGTACGAGGAGTCGCGCGACTTCATCATTTTCTCGTACGAGTTCGCCGAGGCGCAGGTGCTGAAAGCCGGATACAGGTTGGCGGCGCTGCTGAACCGCTTGTTCGGATAAGGCGGTTGCGGCCGCACGTTGCGCCGCCGGGAATGCCGCCCGCTTTTCGGTGCGATTTCCGGGGCGGCGGTGCGTCCGAGTTGTGGTTCGTACGGATGGCGGTTCGGAATCCGTCCGGCGACCTGAAATCTGTCCGGGATGACGACCTGAAATTCCTCCGGGAAGCGGTCCGGGATTTGTCCGGACGGTGGGGCGGAATCCCCTCCGAATGGCAGTCTGAAACTCCTTCGGGAAGGCGCCCGAAATAGGTTCGGACGACAGTCCGGAATCTGTCCGAGCGGATGGTTCGAAAACCGTTCGGTCGGCGGGCTGTCAGGAGGTTCGTTCGAAATCCGTTCGGAGATTCGTTCGAAAACCGTTCGGGGAGTCGTTCGAGATCCGTCCGGGCGGCGAAACGGCTTCTATAATCCGCAAAACGAAATGTTCGCCAGAATTTAAACGAAACGATCATTTCGAAAAAACGAAGCGTACCAGTTTGGTGCGCTTCGTTCACTTATAACCGTTTGTCGAAAGTCGCATATTTCTCCACCTGCGGCACCCGCCGTTTAACACCCATTTGGAGGCTGTTCAAACAGCGTTCTAACGTCCTTCGCATGGCCGGGATTATCTCCAGTTCGTAGAACTCCCGCGGGCGCAGGTCGTAGTTGATCTTGATGATCTCCTGCTCGCATATCGGGCCGGTATCGAGTCCGCTGTCGGCCCAGAACCACGTTGCCGCTGTGATGGGCTCCCTACGCTTGTATGCCCACCGTATCGACGATGCACCACGGCCATACGGCAACGGTGACGGGTGAAAGATCAGCGTTCCCATGTTGGTATCGGATAGCTCCTCATCGGTCAGCTTGACCGTCAGCTGCGGAGCTATTGTCACATCGACAAAATAGTAAGTCTCATTCCATACGGCATGTCCGAGCCGCTTCACCGTCTTTTCGGCCTCCTGATAGGCTTTTGTGCCCCTATCGCCTAAAATCCTAACTACCATTCGTCCCGATGTACTTAAACGCCTGCACGGCCCGGAAATGACCACCGAACCCGGTTGTTGCGCGGGTGGCGGCCCCGCGTGTAAGCCTCGATTTTTTCATGGATGCTGCGGACCGTGCCTTGTTCGCACCGTACAAACTGGCCCCGGTTTGCTTCCACCTGCCGGAATGCCGGAGCGCACCGCATAGCTGCGGATGCGAGGTATGGAAGAATGTCGGATACTCATGCCCGCAGCGGCCCCGACCGCGCAGATGATACTCACATACTGCGTCCAGGAACTTCGTACCCACGCCGATGCCCTGCCATTCGGGCATAACGACCAACCGCGTGGCCCGGTAGGATTTTGCGGTAAAGAGCGGCGTGACGGCCAGGTGACAAACGGGCATTCCGCCGATGAACCCGACGAAATACTCGGCAGCCACCGGAGCGGGCAGGTCTAAATAGTAATGCTGCTTAAACAGTCGGGGGAAGACAGTTCCCCGGACTTTATAAATCTGAAGTTCGAGCTGGGGACGGCGTTGAAGGCAGTCACGGTTGTAAAACCGCGCCTCATCCGTATTGTACACCCAATCGGGCTGTAACCATTCTATAATATCGTGGTGGCAGGATAGCAGGACAATCTGTCCGGATCCGCGACGCCACATCTTGGCAAAGGCCGCCGCTCCTACCTTCGCAATCTGCCGATCGATTACCGACGTGAACTCGTCAACCACGGCACGCTCCGGACGCTCGCATACCAGGCGGGCAAGACCCGCCCGGAACTTCTCGCCGTTGCTCAACACGTTGAACGGCCGCAGCCACGCAGGCACGTCCCCGAGCCCCACGGACGATAACGCACCCGTTACAGCGTTGAAGTCACCGTCCGGGGCAATGCTGTCGATAATCGGCCGGTTGCTGGCCCATCCTGCGTAAAGGTCATAGATCGGCCGGTCGAAGATACGGCTGCCGATGCTGGTCTTGCCGGTTCCGGAGGCGCCGACGATAAGGCCGATCTTCCACTCCATGCCCTCGATGGGCAACTCGACGGTGCGGTGCCAGTCACAGCCGTTCTCGGCGTTAAACAGGCTCTTGACGCGCGCTGCACGGTAACTGCTGAAGTCGCTGCAGCGGTGTTGGATGTCGATCGTCATACCACTACGATTTTCAGGTTAAACCCCTGTGCGAGGAGCTGCTCGTAAACGCGTTGCTGCTCCTCCTGATCCTTGCAGATGACGATGACGCCATGCTGCTCTTTGTACTTAAATTCGCTCATAAAATTGCTGGTTAAAAAATAGTTTGTAAATTTGTACTCTCTTACTTTCCACAACGCAAAACGCCGTAACGCGACCAGATTGCCTCCGGTTGTGCGTTACGGCGCCTTTTTGTTAGTGGAAGGTAAGAGAGTCACTAACAGCCGGGGGCTTTTTCTGCCCCTACTTGGAATACACTTTTTTTCCTGCTACCCAAATGCCGGTAACGAGTTTGCCATTTATATAAATGGCTGACGGCACCTTGCCGCCTATCAATATTTTAGGCATCTTCCGTTGAAATTACAATGTGAGTGGGGTTGGCTGCAGAATAAAATTTGGCCTGCACATCCGTGGAAAAAACAGCATAACGGGCAATGTTTTTGCCCAACCTTTCATCCACAATCTCCCCTGTGTATGAAAGGACAGGGTATTGTCTGAACTGCAGTCCCGGTGTTGTATTTGTACCTGGTCCAAGTTGAATACCACTCCCGCTCACAATAGCCCGATTCCCAATAGCTATGCCTCCTGCATACCCATGTTCTGAGTCCTGAACCTGTGCACCTTCTCCGATGGCAATGCCGTAGCTATTTTCAACTGTGGCGTTAGGGCCTATAGCAGTACCAGCCCCCGCATTCGAGTCTACTCGCGCATTAGCTCCAATGGCAACAGATGGGTTGAATGTATCGCCCCCGGCATAACTCCTCTCTCCCACGGCCACACTCCCCCGATGTGCAGTCCCAGCCTCCTTGCCAATGGCGACGGTGTAGCTCTGATTGGCGTTCGCCCCATCTCCAATCCCCACGCTGCCGGTAAAAGTCCGGGCGTTTTTACCCAATGCGACATCGGCGGCATCTTTCCAACCTGAGAATTTCGGTTCGGTCTTCAAGTCCTCTATATCGCTTTCGAGGACAACCGTTTCAACTGCGCCGGACGCCGTTAGAACCTCCACCTTTTCATTGGTTTCCAACCGCAGGGGGATACCCGCTGTACCCACCTCTACCTTATAGGTACGCACATCGATCAGGGCGTTCTCAAAATTCCAGTTCGCGGTCGCCACCTCTGACAGACTATTCCCGGAAACGACGTATTTGCTATCCGAAGGTATAATGTAGGATGTTTTCACCCACCCGCCATTAAACTCATCGTAAATCGGCACCATATTAAAGTTACCCTCGTTATCGAAGGACAATATGAAAATGAAATTCCGTTCTCCGGCCTCATCAAAGTTGAACTTCCCCGCCGCAACTGCATAGATTAAGTCCGTATCTTCGGGTTCAAAATTTATAGCGGCACCCCCCATCCCTTCAAAGTCGGGTAAAATCTCCGTATCGGTAAATCGGATCTCTTTTCCCGTCACTTCTACTCCATCGGGGAGTTGTGCCAGAGAGGTGTATACCGCATCCGTTAAAAGGCCGAAAACGCTGTGCACGTCGGGGCCGGCCTCGGCTAAAAGCTGTGTGTCGGCCCGCAGCGGGATGTTGTTGTCCGAGTCGAATTTCACGGTGTGCTCCGTGGCCTCGTCGACATAGCCTTTGCTTGCAAACTCACCGGTGTCGGTCGGCATATAGGACTCGCTCTCATACGCTGCTTTGCCTGCAAATGTGTTGTTGCCCGTCAGGCGGTTGTTGCCCGCGAGCTTCGCCACCTCGGCATCCGCGGCCCTGGTCGGGTCGGTCGGGTGCCGGTGGTCGCCGCGGGCATACTCGTTGGCCACGCCGGGCGTGGCCGTACCATTCACCAACGGTGTGGCATCGGAGGCGGGCACGGTCTGGTCGGGAACCGACACGCCCGTATTTTCCCATGCGGTACCGTTGTAGGCCCATTTTGTGCCGCTTTCAGCACTGTACGCATAGTCCCCGGCATCCGGACTCGCCAGGGCCTCGATCTCGGCGTTGGCGGCGAAATAACCGCGGAAGTGCTCCTTGTTGGCAATATCCTGCCGGATACCTTCTATATCCTGCGCATTCCGGGATATGGCGGTATCCTGCTCGGCCTGCCTGGTGTCGACACTTGCGAACTGTTGCTCATTCGTCGCCTCATGCGCCGTGAGTGCAGCCTCCGTCGCCCCGACCCGCCGTTCGAGCGCTTTGCCGTCGGCATCGGGGTACTTGGTGTCAACCAGATCTTTCACATCACGGATATCGTCCGTCAGACTACCCACGGCCTCGTCGACATATTCTCCGAGTTCGTTCTTCGCGTCGTCTATCGACGTGCCGAGTTCGGCTTTGTCGAGTTTGTCGTCGAGCGCCTCCTGCAGCCCGTCGATGGAGGTTGCGGGTATCTTATCGTCTTTGTGCCAGAATGAGAATATCCACTCCCAAAAGTGCTCCTGCAATGGTTTAAGACCCCTCTTAAACCATTCATATAATTGGTTTCTGCTTGCAACTTTCATAGCTATACGGTTTTAATGATATATGCCAATGTGTAATAGGGCGGCCTGTTTTCGTGCGCCGCTCCGGCACCTGTCGAGCCGCTTGCAAAATCCGATGCGTGGCTGACGTTGGAATCGCCGCTGACGTTGTAATCGTTGGAGCTGATTTGCTTATAGGGCAGTTCTATCCCGCGGCGGCGGACGTTGCCGAAGAAAGCGTGGTTGTGTGCCGGCAATTGGTCTACGGCCAGCGCCACCGCCTTGCTGCCCCCGGTATTGCCGATACTGCCGTAATCCCGGAGCAGGTCGGCATTTGCCGACGATTCGTCGGCCCGCTTGGCATAGTATCCGGCCACGAAGCGCCCCCGCAGATCGGGGGTGCGCACGCCGTTGACCGTCGAGCCGTCGCAGAGGGCGAAGCCCGCAGGAATATCCGCGACAGTCCCGCTCCACATGATGATCCCGCCTTTGGGCATTGCCAGGTTCCGCAGCGCTTCGAGTTCCTTCTTCGTCGCCGAGTTCTCGAGCAGGAATTTGTTGGTCGGGAGCGGCTTAAAATCCGCCCAGGGATATGTCTCCGCATCCTGAAGGTTACGGCCGAATTGCGCCGCGCGAAATGTCCGGGCCTCGTCGTATGTATTGCCGCCGGCCGTGATGCTTGTTTTGGTCGTAACGATGCGGATCATCCCCTGTTTGATGCCGCCGACAAAGGGGAGCACCTCGCCCTCGATGATCAGCGTGCCGTCCCCGATCCGGTCGCCCGTGTCTTCGCATCCGGAGAGGATATAATTGCCTCCGGCCATCTTTGCCCACTCTGCGGCCAGGAGCACCTGGCCCTGTATAAAATCCAATGTTTCGGTGCTCAGGGGGTAGTTCCGCTCCGGGCGGCCCGTGTATTGCGCTTTATTCATAGATGATGGTATAAGTTTTTGAAACTAATTTATAGGTGTTCAGCAGAGCCCTGACCTTGGCGTCATTATTCACGCTGAACACCGCTTTAGGTATTATCACGATAAAACCGCTTACGCCTTCGACGATGGCGCCCTGATCCCACACCAGGGTATCGTCTTCGGCCAGGGTATAGTTCGTAAAGGCGTCGTTTCCCTGCTCGTCCCAGGCATACAGCCATTGTCCCGTGGCCAGGTCCTCTTCGATCCGGATCCGCCCTTCGGCTTCGGGAAACTCCTCATTGAGCATCCGCCGCAGGTGGCACACCTGGCCGTTGCGGCGAATGTGGGTGATATTCGCCTGTCGGTTATTCCAGAAATAGTCGTGCAGGACTACCAGCGGGGCAAAAACGCAGTCCAGCATATAGCGCACCCAGGAGTTTCTCAACCCGGGCAGAAGCCTTATCAGCAGCAGCCGGCGCCAATTAATCAGAAACAGTCTCATAGGGCTTGAATGTCAGCTGCAGGTCCGCATCGTTATAGATTTTATAGTAGCCGCTGGACGGTACCGCCTTGGCGTCGATCGTCTCCCATGCCACACCGTCCTTGCTCGCTTCGGCCGCTTTCAGCTCCGGGATAACGACCCCCTCGATCACCTGAAGGGCGTCGACCAGCGAGGCGTTCCGGTACTCGCCGTTAAAGGGCAGATTTTTGATGAAGGCCCGGATGGTGTCGTGAACGGGCTGCCCGCCGGAGAAGCTCACCCCTTCGTTGTTCATCACCATCGGGTTGTAATAGATGGTCATCGTGAGGCGGAAATGCTCCGCCGGCGCGTTGATATACTCCAGCACCACTCCGGCGTCCTTGCACTCCTTCATATAGCTTTTCAGCCCTTCGAGCTGTTCATCCGGCAATGGGACCCGCTCGCTGCCGGAGTCCGTAGCGACCTTGATATATACAACGCCCGCCTTCTCCACGGCCACGGCATATTTCACGACCCGGGCGCGCTCGATCTCCTCGTCGGCCATCCCCGTGGTATCGTAGTAATCTTCATCCTCGACAAGCTCGCGCCCAAGCATAAAGGCTTTGGCCTTGTTTGCATACCACCGCTCGGAGTGGGGTTTAAGCTCGCTGATGAGCTCCGCACATTCCGTTTTGTGGTATCCGAACAGCTGTTCGAGCGCCCAGAAACCGAAGGCGGCTACCGCAAAAAAGATACTTTCGAGGCTGACGGTGGAGAAGTGGGTGTCGAAAGACTCCCCGGCTCCGAAGCCATATCGTTGCCGCATATACTCGCTGGCCATAAACTGGTCAGTCATCTCTCTTTTTATATCCTTGATATCTCTTGCCATACTTAAGTAACGCGTAAAATTTATTGTACCATTCCATCACGATATACCGTCGATCTACAGACAACGTTCCTGCCCACAAAAAGTGCTTAGCACTTAGCTCACAATAAAATCGTATTCAATAGCCCAGAATTCGATACCCTCCTCGAGAGGTGTCTCCAGCTCCGTAGCGGGGAGTATGTTTTTAGCCTTGTAATAATCTACAACCTCCTGATTTACGACATCCTCCGGTGCAACCTCAAGGACCTGTCCCGGTTCTAAAGCGTCTGTTATGGACAGCCCGTTTCTGCTGGCCAGCGGAAAAACGCCCTCCTCACTTCCGCATTCCCGTAAGGCCACATCGAGAAGCGTCTGCCCGGTTTGTACGATAGCTTTCATGAAAGAATCTGTTTGCTCATGGTTGTTTTACATTTGTCAGTTATGATCGTCGCTCCCGCCCCGGTCTCGCTCCGGGATTCAAGTCGTTAGCTTTCCGCGGGATGTGTGTGCCTTTTTCGAGAGTACGACTACCTCGGCATCAGGTAGCTTGCCTATCCTTCACACGCCTCTCGAGAGGGTTCCCCACGCTCCTATCTCTGTCTTTGCAGTTTACTGAGCCGCACACAAGCCTCGAGGTATTCAGATTAAGTTCGACCTATTTTCTCCACAATGTCACGCCGAGGGTCGCCTGCACGAATGCTCCCTCGTTCTTGGAATCCCAGCCTCCGGAAGCTGTCAGGTTCAGCCGGCCGAAGTTCCGCCGCACCTGGCCGCCGATCCACGCGCTGCCGCCCGAGTCTGCATACCAGGCGCCGGCTGCCGGGCCGAGCTCCCACTTATAAGGGTCGCGGATGGTTGTTGTCCGGGTTACTGTTCTATTATACGTTTCGATCCAATCCAGGGTCGGCCCATACTCACCGACTCGCGGGCCGCTCACCTGCGCCCGGTAGGTGCTGTCACCGTATTCTTTTTGCTCGATCGCAACCTGCACATCGATGCTGTCCGCCGCGGATACTACAACCGTGTTGACAATGGTTTCCCCGGGCGCGAACAGAAGCCGGGGGACGCGTGCCGTGACAGTTCCCGCAAGTGTGGTCCCGATCGGCTGCGGCTTCTCGTAGAATACCGTGTCGACACGCACGATGGTTGTCGTCGCCACCTCGACCGACCGGCGGCCGAGAAAGGCTCCCAGCAGGAAGGAAGCCACCACGATCGCTATGTCTGTCAGGCGTCTCATGTCATCGGAAAGTATTTGCCGCCGCGCATGGTGAGCAGCTGCCGGCGCTGCCCGCCCTGGCGGTTCTTGTAGCCGAGGTGAATCCAGCGCGGCGTTCCGGCAGCGTCCTCGTCCTCGGAGATCATCTGGTCGAACGGTCGGCCCGTCAGGAACTCCCGGCAAAATGCCTTGAACTCCGCCAGCCGGCCGTTTACCGGCACCATGTCGAATGCGAAGCCGACGCTGTGCGCCGATGTATCCGAGCCGCCGACAGCTTTGTTGAGCGCCGGACTCCGGTAGCCGGACGATACGCGGATCGCGGGCGTTCCCCACACCTGCGTTGCGCACCTGACGGCCCATGCTCCCCGCAGCGGGTCGAGCAGCTGCGCCACGGTCATTTCGATATTGGAGCGGTGTTCCGCGCTCGGGGTATTGTCTATGCCTTTTGTCCGGGCGGTCTGGGAGCGCGTCAGCTCCTCCATAGTAAAGTGCTTCATACGGCTTTGGATTCAGAGTAGCAGTAATGCCCGACCCATCCGGCCAGGGCGCAGATGACCCCCACGAGGATGTAACGCGGGAATACGATTCCGAGCACTACGGCCACAGCCGCAACGATGCCCCATATTATCCATTTCTTTTTCATTTTTCGTCTTTTGTTTTGTCCTTGAACATTATATCCTCCAGGGGTACATTGAGGTGCCGCTCGGCCTTATTGACCATAATTCGCTGGAGGGCCCGGGCGATCTTGTTGTCATTTTCCGAGCTCCAGTTCTCCAGGATGCTCCAGCCCTGGTAGAACAGGAAAAACCCCATCACCCAGCGCACGGCCAGGTCGCTCTCTTTGACCACATGAACGTCGACATAGTTTGCCAGCATGATCGCCAGCAGGGCTATGATCATTGTGTACATGATCCGGTATTTGTATTCGCTCTTAAACTTCCCGTCGGCCCTGTCCGGATAGCCCTTGTGGACTCTGCGTGCCAGGCAGTAAGCGGCCCATATATCGACCACCGTGGCTATCAGGCACGGTACGAAAAAAGGGATGGAGGCCTCGAAAGCCACGAGCAGGCCTCCGGCTATGCTGGTCAGGTATTGCAATACCTTCGAGGATACGGCCTCGATGATTTTCCCGAAACGTTCCATCGCCGTTATGCCTTTTCGTTATTGATGAGCGTCTGAAGGCGGTCTTTCATGTTGTCGAGCCTTATCCCGACCCGTTCGAGGGCTATTTCAACCATCTTGCGCGTCTTCTCGGGCTGCACCTTTCCCCGGATCGTCCGGAGCGGGTTGGCCCCGGTCAGGGGGTCATCCTTCAGCTCTCCCTGATTCATCCCCAGCACCATGTATGCGTCCTGCATCATTCTCTCGCCCGTCACGACCGAACCGTTGCGGATCTCGACGTCGTTATCCCCGTTTAACAATATGCCCTTGCTCATCAGTGCGTTATTTTTCCGTTCTCTATGCCCTCCTGTGTCGTCATCTCCAGCTGCTGCCCGGCCCATGCCGCTGCCGCTGTTTTCAGGGCTCCGCCGCCGTCATTGGCAACCACCGCCCAGCCGGAGAACACCGTTTTAAGTGCGTTCAAATCCTTTTCGATCGCATTCAGGCGGGTCGTGAGCGCCGGAGCCTTAACCAGTCCGCCGTTCTTACCCTCGTTTACCGTCACACGATCCGCTGCATATTCCACAAGCTCGACCTTTTCGGCTGCTATCAGGAATGCTGAAACCTCCTGCCCGTCGATGATTCCGATCAGGCACACGGCCCCGGCCGCCGGCTTCGTGTATATCGCCCCCAGTCCCAGCGCTACGTCCAGGTATTCGAGATCGTCCGCCGTGCCCTTGGCCGTCATTGTCCTGGCCTCCCAATCTACCGAGACACACTCCGCATATCGTATCTGCGCCTGCCGCGCCTTTTGCGCCTTCCGCTCAAGGGTTGCGGCCAGTTTATCCAGTTCATCCATTGTTACAATACTTTACTGCCCAGCGTTACAACCTGCCGGATACCGTCGGAGGCGGTGAAGCTCTTGGCGATCTTATCGATGTAGTAGGTCCCTTCACGGCTTTTGTAAAACAGGCTCTTGAAGTCGACCCTCATGCCCAGCTCCGCCCGGGGTATGGCCAGCAGGGTTATGGTTCCGTCGAAGCCCTTGGCCTTGGCCAGCTCGATGATCCGTTTTGCCCGGAGTCGGATCTCCTTCTCGGTCAGGTAGGGCCAGTTGCGGGTCTGCACCGTGCCGTACTTGTCGCCGATCTCGATTTTCAGGTATTTGCCGTTTCGCTGCAGGGAACGGAATTTTACCAGGATCTTCTCGTCGACCTCCTTGACGCGGTTGATGTTGTCGCTCACGCTGTTTTTCTCCAGTACGATGTTGAGCGTCGGGCCATCCAGGGAGTATCCGTCGACCGAGTGCAGCACCTTCCCCACAAAGTAGGTGTACAGCCCGAGTTCCTTCTTCAGGTTCTCCAGGACATCGATCGGCGCCACGTCCGTATAGCGTACCGCGCCCAGAGCGATATCGGGGCACACGATCTCGTAGCCCGGGGCAATGGTTGTCAGCAGCTGCTTGAGCGTTATACCGCTGCGGCTTACCGTTACCTGGCCGCGCTTGAGCTTGTACATCTCGTCCTCGCATTTCAGCCGGTAGGGAACGCCATCCTCCACGCCCGATATGTAGCCGATAAACTCGGTGGGCAGCTCACCGGCGCCGTATCCGAATTTTATGACTATGGGGTCTCCGACTTCAAAGAGCTTCAGCTGCTCGAGCTTCGGAAAATCTTTTACGTTACGCGGCAGAATGAGCTCCGCCGTACCCGTAAACTCCTTCCAGCTCTTTTCCGTGTGTATCTCCGAGGCCCGGCGCAGCCCGAAGCCCCGGCGACCCCGGGATTCCGGGAACTGTATGTCTGCAGCCATAGCATAGGTGCTCATAACATATACAGCTCTATCGGTTCATCACTCACGGCCTCGATCTGAAAGGGTATCGCGTCCCAACGCGCCACCACCGGACGGATGGAGATGTCCTCGATAACGATATTGTATATCCCTTTGCGGCGGAATATCGGGCTTTGCACCGCGATCGAGTCGCAGAGCCCTCGCCACTGGATAAGCCGTTCGATTTGCTCGTGTGCGTCTTCCCTCCACCACTCGGTTCTGCTCTTGAGGGCGATGCCCCGGATGGTTATGCGCCAGTCATCCAGGCTGTAAAACTCTTTTACGGTCCCGGAGCCTCCCTGCAGCTTTGTCTTTATGACATCATTGGGTGCCTGGAACTCTACGATCGAAGAGAGGGGCAGCGTAAACTCGGGCATCTGACGCTTCACGATCGCGGCCGTGCGCCGGTCGTAGCTGTTGTACTCTCCCGCCTCGAAAGTGATAGGCGCCATCACCGGCAGCCCGAACTCCGACTTTGTTGCGATCTCCTCCCCGTCGGACTCCTCCGGCAGCAACACGATATCCCGGAACTGCCCCGGCTCGAGCGGCACGTTCTTGCCATAGGGAAAGAATATCGGCGAGTTGATCCCGAATATCTGTCTTATTGCGTCGGCAATAAATAACCCTTGATTTCTGTCCTGTCCCGTCATCGTTATACTGTCGCTAAGCTGTCTGAAAGCCGATTGTTTACCGCCCGGGCCACCTCCTCGGCCATCTCCTTGGTGCCCTTAAATCCGGTGAAATAGTTGTTCACCGTCATGTTGATGGTCTTGCCGCTGCCGGATCCGGAGCGAGTCAGGCCGCTAACCCCGAGCTTACCCGTTGATGTTCCTGTTCCGGGCTTCGTCTTCCCGGAGGTTCCGGATCCCGGGTCACCCGTAACCGGCTGCAGCTGGAAGCTCTGCAACGGCCCGAGGGGCTTGTTCTCCTTTTTTTCCTGGGAGGCCTTCCAGGACTCTTCGCCTTTCATGGCGCCGACCTGGTATGCTCCCTTCAGGTCGCCCATGCTCTGGGCGGCGCTTTTCGCAGCCGCATACCCGCTGATGTCGGCGGCTCCCTCCTTGGCAGCTTCCCAGGCGCCGCTGAAATCGCCCTTGAAGAGTCGGCTTATCGCCTTTCCGAGCGACCCGAGCCCGGAGATGATTCCCTTTATACGGTCTATGACAAATGTCTTCAGGATATTCCCGAAGCCCTTGATGGTCTCCCAGACGCCATATATAACCTTGCGGAAACCCTCGAATTTGCTCCATGCCAGGGCAATTGCGGCAACCAGGGCCATAATGCCGGCAATGATCCAGGTCAGAGGGTTTGCCCAGAAGGCGGCGTTCAGCGCCCACTGTGCAATGGTGAGCCCCCTGATGAAGGTGATCAGCGTCTTTATGCCGGTTGCCGCCGCTGCTATGTTTGCGATCGTAAAGGCTATTGTTCCGAGCCCGACGACAAAGGGCAGGATCCCGCCGGCGACCTCATAGAAACTTATCTTCAGGTCGTTCAACCAGGCGTTGTAGCGGGCCAGCTTCTCGGCGCCGCTCTCCATAATGATGGCGGCGCTCTCGTTGGCCGCGTTGGTTCCGGTGATCGCTCCGGTCATCTCCTCCTGGGCATCGATGCTGTTGAGCAGGATGTTGGCGGCGGCCTCGTTCTCGATGCCGAAAATCTGGGCGATGAGCGTTGCGTCGCCCTGGGCCTTTCGCAGCTCTCGCAGGCGTTCCACGAACGAGCGGCTTTTATCCGACACGATGCTGTAATCTATGCCCAGCTGCTGGAGTTTCTTTTGTGCCCGGCGCGGAATGATGTCGATACCGCCCATCTTTCCGAGGACGTTACGCAGCGAGACACCGGCTTCGGCGCCCACGCGGCCGCCCTGGGCCAAGGCCTGGAGCGCCGCGTTGGTCTCCTCGAAGGAGAGGTGTGCATTTTTGGACGCCACGCCGGCATTCTTCAGCGCTTCGGCCGTGTCGATCACCTCGGAGGCCCCTTCGTTACCGGCCGCGGCCATGACGTGCATCATACGTGTCATTTCGGCCGCTGCAGCTTGAGGGTTGTTCACGTCGACGCCGAACTGCAGCATCGCCGTTGTCAGGGCGTCCATAGCTCCCACGGCATCGCCCCTCATCAGCTTGCTCAGGATGGCGATGTTTTCGCCCATCACAGCAAGAGCGGCGCTGTCGCTCGCGACCCTGGGGCCGAAGCGGGCGATAAGCGCCGAGTAGCTCTCGAGCTGCGAGGCGGCATCGTTGCCGTAAGCTTTGGCCGTGCGGCGGGCGCTCTCTCCGAAGGCCTCCATCTCCTCGTTCGTAGACCGGGTGATGGACTGCATCTCCTTCATCTGGGCTTCGAACGCCAGGCCCGGCTGCATAAGACTCTCAAACTGGCCCGTGAGGTCACGGATAGCGTCGGCGGTGGCTTTGAGATCCATCGCCGAGAGCTTGCGGATCTCGTTGTTGGCGCCGTTGGCCGAGTTGCTTATCTCATCGATAGCATCGGCGGCCTCCCGGCCCGCACTCGTGATCTCCTTAACGGGATCCGATATGCCGTCAACCAGCTCCGTTATCCATTGTGTCGTTACTGTTGCCACTGAAAATCTTGTTTAAAACGTCGTAGAGCGCCTCCGTTACGGCCAGCGTGATAATTTTCTGATCTACTTTCTTCAGGTACTTGTATTTCGCATAGAGGTCGAACCACTCCTGCTCGTCGATCGCCATGGGGTCAACGCCGAAGGTGTGCTGAATGGCAAGATTTATTTGCCTTATGCCGTCCGCCCCGAATGCCTTTTCGGCCTCCTCTATGCCTTGGATAAAAAACCCTGGCCGAGCTTCATCAGCACGCCGAGTTCCTTGAGCAGTCTGCCGTATACCAAGCCGTCGTCGAGCGCCTCCATATCGCCCGCCAGCACCATATTCTTTATGATCAGATCGTTAATTTTTGCAATATCACCGTCCGCCGCGGCCGTCGCCATCAGTAAATCCCGAGAAGGGCGGCGTGCCAGGAACTGGTATTGTTCCGTGTCGTCGATCTTGATGTCCAGGACGTAGATGTGCTTGTGCTTCACCTTCAGGGATTGGTATTCCTCCATCGGGATCTTCAGGTTCTCGATGTCGAAGGACTCGATCACCACGGCCGCGGGAGCGGCCATAGCCACCACGGCCACCGTGCCGGCGATATCGGATTCGGCGGCGAAGGAGCATGCGCAGAAGCATACCGCCATAAGGGCGGCGAGGATCATGTTTTTGATAGTGATTGCTTTCATATTAATTACTGTTTAAATGTGATTTGAATGTTGTTTACAGAATGTTCCAGTCGATATGCGAGACGATCAGCTCGAACTTGGTGGCGATGACCTTGTCGTTCTGTTTCACCTCGACGCTGCGGCCCGTGAACTCGGCATTGCGGATCCGATCCTTGTAGATCTTAGTGAGGTAGTCGTAGCTCACGGCGATGTCGAAAGGAGCGATATCGGTCAGACGCTTGCCGGGGCCAAGCGACAGCTGCAGAGCGTCGGCCTCCTCCTTGATCAGGGTGACGGATGCCGTTGCCGCATAGTTGCCCTCGCCGCGTCCGACGGGGAATCCTCCGGCGCCGTAGACGTTTTCCTTTTCGACCGTATCGCCGTACTCCAGCTCGGTGATCCCCTCCAGGTCCCGGCTCAGCATCGTCGTGGTGATGCTGTTCCACCCGGCAACCTTGCCGAATTTGTTGATAAGTAATGTTTTCAGTGCCATTGTTTAGATAGATTTAGTGTAGCCGAGGTCGATCTCAAACTCATGCACGATGCCGTCGGCGACGATCTGCACCTTGACCTTGAAGGGGCTCGTGCTTACAGCCGCCTGCTTGGGGTCGATGTAGATGTCGAAATCGGCAATATTGCGAGCCGTTTTCATCGTATCGAGCGCCCTGCGTACAAGACCGTCCCAATAAGTGATGGTCGTGTTCTCGATGTACCCTGTCACCGGGTCGGACTTGACCTTGCCGCGAATACGCGGGATGAGCGTCGTCCGGATCAGGCGGGCGGCTTTGTTCCAGATCGAGTTGCGCTCGATATAGCAGTAGTCGCTGTCGGCTGCGGTGCAGGTGTGGGAATCCGAGAAGAAGTAGCCGCCATAGTCGGCGAAGGCGCCGACATAGACGATCCCCAGCTCATCGAGTTTCTTCTGGTCGGAGTTGGAGAGGGTTTCGAAGGCGATGCCGTTCGACAGCGCGGCCGAGAGCCACAGTCCCTGCTTGGTGTCGGTGAGCGTGTAATCCTGCTCGGACTTGCGGGCCCGGGGCTTGACCTCGATATCCACCGAGCCGAGGTTTTCGTGGATCGCCCGAACCATAAGCATTCCCAGGGCGGAACCTACGGCGGCATGCCCGCCATAGGCGGCGTTTCGGGCTGCGATCGCCGGATCCTGCGCCCAGACGGGGGTGATGATCTCGGAATCGAACTCACGGAGGTTCGGGAGTGTCGAGATCGCGCCATCACCCAGGTAGCTGCCCAGACCCTCCGGCAGTACCGCATCGATGTAGATATAGTCCTTGGCCAGGTCGTCGACGAGGAGCTGCATGCCCTGAACAACGGTCTTGATGCTGTCGTCGGCAGTGAGCCCGGCAACGGATATGACGTTGAGCCCCTTTATCGACCGCAGAGCGGTAATAAATCGGGGCAGCGCCTTCAGTTCGCTGACCTTGGTGGCCTTCGGGACCGCAATCAGGTGTATGCGTGTCTCAGGGGAGAGGCGGAACACCTCGCTGATATGATAGTGCGAGAGTTCCCCGTTCGCTTGATCACCGGCAGCCGTGATGCCAAGCGCCTCGGCATCCGTGAGCTGGAGCAGCTCATAGGCTTTGTGCAGCGTGAGTTTGTCGGACTCCGCGGCGCCAATGACCAGGACTGCGACCCGGTCGGAGGTTTCCCCTCCGCCGAGCCCGCCGTCCATCTTATTGATATGTGCACCAATAAAGGTCATAGCTACTGTGCTTTAAGTTCTGCGATTTTCTTCTCACAGGCATCGAGAACCGTCTTACGGTTTTTACCCGCTTTCTCCGTGTCCGAGATCTCCTGCACCGCGTCGACGGTTGCCGCTTCGGCCACCTCGGCGATCAGCACCTCGGCGGACTTCGGAGCCGCCGATGCTTTTTCCGCAACGTCGTCGCGGCGGAAGGCCTCCAGGGCCAACTCTTTGCCGGTGCGATTTTTCGCCTGGTGATTCCGGGCGTGGACCTCATCGAAGAAGACCTGGCCGTCCGAGGTGATAAAGACCTTTTCGGCGGTCGTGTAGCGGTCGAAGACGCTCTTGGCAACCGTTTTCATCTCTGTTTTATTCATCTTTCAGCTGTTTTTGAGGGTTATACGTTGCCCGACACGATTGCACCGAAGCCGTAGTCGACGATGCGGTCCACCAGGCCGTAGGTTTGCGTGCGGAACTCCGACGTGGGGTCAGCGTTGCGCGTGTCGGTGTGCTCGTCCTTGTAGAGGATCTTCGTCCGCTCCAGGTGGTACACCGCATTGGGAGCGTAGAAGAAGGTCGAGGCCATCTGGTCGCCGGCAACGGCTACCGCGCCTTTGGCTTTCTTCTGCCCGGCGGCCGAGAAGATCGGGGCGAAGTTGTTCTCGAAGAACTTGAAGCCCATCACGCTGCGCACCTTGCCCGTCGCGGGGTCGAAGAAGATATCCTTGTTTCCGAAATACGACGCCGAATCGCGGTCGATGATCAGGTCCGTCGAGTGCTTCGGGTTCAGGATCATGTAGAGCTCGTTGGCGTTGGGGAGGTTCAGGGCCTTCACCATCTCCAGATACTCTACCAGGTTGCGGAAGACCATACGCCGGCGGCCCGTTCCGTCGTTGTCCCCGGTTGTGCGCATCACCGGCATATTCGCCGCGGTGTCGTCGTCGGGGCAGAGCTTCCACATGACATGGTCGCGGATGCCTATCTTGAACGCCTCGGCATGCTTGATGCGGACCTCCGAGCGCTTGTCGTACGGCAGCGCGCGGATCTCGGCGTCATCCACCTCCGTGGGGTCGGTGTCATACTTCTCCCAGGGCACGAAGATCTTTTCGCCGGTCATCTTCTTGGGGGTGAAAGCGGCGGTGTTGCCCACATAAAAGCCGACGTTGTTGATCAGCTTATTGAAGCGCAGGCCGTCGGTCGTGATGGCACGCTGGGGCGCTCCCGGGAGGACGCCCATGAAGTCGTCCTTGTAATTGAGAAACTCCTTGAGGAGCTGAGGGGCAACGTACTGATTCAGCCACTGCCCGGTTGTCGTTGTACTCATTTCTACTTGTTCAGTTTGTTACGTTTCAGAAAATCGTTGTAGAGAGCGTCGTATGCCTCCTGGTCGTTGTCCAGTAAGCCCTGCAGAATCTCGGGGCTCTCATCCTGCAGCTGCTCGAAGGTCTTTCCCGCATAGGTCGCGGGACCGGTCGCCGTTTGCAGACCGCCGGCCGGGTGCTTGATGTCGATCTTCACAACCGGCTGCAGGGAGGCGAGCAATTTCGAGTTACGCTCAAAATTCTCTTCCAGGGCCTCCTCCCAGAATGCGACCATGTCGGCCGTGATGCACTTGCCGTCCAGCGCCGCCTTCACCAGGTCTTTGTTCCGCTTCGTGCGGGCCTCTTTCTCTTTGCGCTCGTTTTCAGCCTGCAGCGCCATCAGGTCGGTCCGGGCCTTACGACCCTGCTCGATCGCGGCGTTGACCTGCTCCTCGGTTGCGTTCTCCGGCAGACCGAGGGTTTTTGCCATCGTTTTTAAATCCATTTCATTTTTTATTTTAATGTTATTAATGGGTACTTTATCCTGGGGACAGCCGCAGGCCACGAGCATCGCCGAGGCCTGGCGGTCTATGTGGATGGGGGCTTTTACGGATGTGATGAAGCCGTTGTCGAGGGCTTCTTCGGCCGTCATCCACCAGTCGCCGGCCTCCCATTGCTTTTTGAGCTCGGCAGTGTCGGTGGCCCGGGCCTCGTAGATTTTGTAAAATTGCGTGTCGGTTTTACGGAGCAGCTCCAGGGCAGCCTCGACCTCGCCGGTGGTGCCGTACCCGCCGCCCCGGACCTGATGGATCATGAACATCCCGTTCTCGGGCATCTCGAAGCTATCGCAGTGCATGGCGATATAAGTGTAGGCGCTGGCCACCAGGGCGCCGCCCTCCCCGGTGATCTTCCCCGTGAAGGAGGATCGCAGGATATTGACTATTTCAGCGGCGTCGAAGCAGGAGCCTCCCGGGCCATTGAGATATATGTGTACATCTTCCACCCCTTGAGCCACAAGACCGTCCACCTGGGAGCGGAATAGCTCGGCGTTTGTATCCCAACCTATTGTGCCGGTTATGCGTATCAATGCCCGGGAGTCCTGCTTCGCAGCGCTGATAGTAAAAGGTATTTTTTCCATTCTTTCTTTTTATGACTTGCCAGTCGCGTTTCCCTTTTGTGTTCAACACAAAAGTGCAGCGTTAATCTTCTGAAAACAAGAAAGTTCGTAAGCCTTACGGATATCTCCGTAACCGTTACGGACTTTCTTTGTTTGCGCGCGCGGATATGGCATATTTGTTATCAAATTATTGCCATGAACAGGAAAAGGAATAGCACAAAGGCAGATTACACAAAGCTGCGCCGGGCCGCTTATGAGTTGATCGTCGAGCAGGGCAAGACCCAGAAGGAGGCGGCCGCAGCGCTGGGCGTCACCGAAGCAACCATCTCCAGCTGGGCGATGGAGGGCGATTGGCGGGGGCTGCGCAAGTCACGTCAGTCGGCGACCAGTACCGCCCGGGAGAACATCATCCGGATCATAAGCCTGCTGTCCGAAAAGCGCCTGGAGCTCGAAGCCGAAATAAGCGAGGCCGCAGATACCGGTGACACGAAGCGCGAACTGGAGCTTCGCGCCGAGGCCAGCAGCATCTCCCTGGATATGGCATATCAGAATAAGGCCCTGGCGGATCTGAACAAGGACAAGGAGGTTACATTGGGGATATTTGTCGATGTCTTCGACGAGATATTCAGCGCTCTGCGCCAACAGGAACCGGCGCTGTTCGAGAAAACGATACCTTTTCAGACGGCCTACCTGCGCCGCAAGAGCAACGAGCTGGGATAATGGCATCACAGAGAAAGCAGGATAAGAAGAAGCTCGATGCCTATCTGGCGCGGCTTGAGATAGCTCAAAAGGCTACCTCCGTGGATCCGTTCGAAGCCCGGGATGCCCAGCAGCGCCGCATCGCCCGGGCGCAGGACGATATCGAGTATATGGTCGAAACCTATCTGCCGCATTATGCCTCGGCGAAGTGTGCGGACTTCCAGATCGACTTTGCGAACGACGTCGCCGGTGACCCACTGTTCAAGGGCTTTGCCGAGTGGGGGCGGGGGCTGGCAAAATCCGTGTGGTGCGACGTCATCATCCCGCTGCATCGATGGATGTGCGGGGAGGACGTATTCTTCTGCCTGATGTCCGACAGCAAGGAGCGCGCCGAGGAGCTGCTCGCGGATATTCAGGCCGAGCTGGAGGGCAACGAGCTCCTGAAGCACGACTTCGGGGAGCAGCGCTGCGAAGGAGACTGGGAGGTGGGTAACTTCAAGACCATAGACCAGCGCTTCATCGGGATGGCTTTCGGTATCAAAAAGAAGGTGCGCGGCATCCGCGTAAAGCAACGCCGGCCGACGATGTGGACCATTGACGACCTGGAGACGCCCGACACGATCTCCAACCACAAGCGTATGCGCAAGCAGGCCGAGATCATCGAGCGCGACGTGATCCCGACGATGACGGGGCCATACCGCCGGCTGCTCTATGCCAACAACCGCTTCGCCCGGGTGATGACGCAGACCATACTCCAGGAGCGCCACCCCTCGTGGAAGGTGCACCAGGTGAAAGCCTACAACAAAGTGACCTACGAACCGGTGTGGAATTACTACTCACCGGAATACTATAAGCAGCAGGAGATCGACATGGGCATCCCGGCCGCGTATGCTGAGTACCTGCATGAAACGCGCCTCGAGGGCAAGAACTTCAGGGAGGAGGACATTCAGTGGGCGCCCCTGCCGAAGCTGCTCGATTTTAAGATGATCATTGTCCATTGGGATATTGCATATACGGACAACGAGGCAAGCGACTACAATGCGGTGAAGGTGTGGGGCGCGACCGTCGACCGTAAATTTTACCTGATAGACTGTTTTGTCAGGCAGGCAAAGATGCGCCTGCCCTGCAACTGGATGTGCGAGTTCAAAAAGCAGCTGCCCGAGGGCACGAACATCCTGTTTCAGTATGAGTCTCAATTCTGGAACGAGGAGGTGCAGCGTAATATCAATGAGGCGGAGGCGGCCTATGGCGTAACCCTGAACATGATGAAGCGCGCGGTTCCGCACGTTAATAAGTTGGGGCGCATCCTTACGCTGGTGCCATATTATCAAAACTCGCGTATATACTACAACCAGGCGCTCAAAAGTCATAGCGACACGCAGGTGGGCATCATGCAGCTCTGCTCGATCGAGGAGGGAAGCACGGAGCATGACGACAGTCCCGATGCGGATCAGCAGGCGATCTCCGACCTGGAGAAGTACGTGACACCCTTTCAGTCGCGGCCAAGCGGGGAAAAGAGCTGGCGCGCAGGGAAAATGGAGCATAAATACAAATCATTATGAAATACCTGGAGAAAGAAGACCTCGTCGAGGTTATTCAGGAGAGGCTGCTCGACGACAGCCTGCAGCTCGACGACGAGATCCTGGACGGACTGGAGCAGAAAGCCATTGCCTTCGCAATATCGTATATATCCGGCCGCTATAAAACGGATGAGATATTCGGCAGCCCGGTCAAGCGCCACCCGCTGCTGGTGCAGGCCATCGCCATGATCGTAGTTTACAGGGCCGTGCGGCGCAACGCGGCGCGCAAGGTCCCGGAGGATTATAACGAAATATACAAGGAGGCGGTTAAGATCCTCTCCAATGTTCAGAGCAAGGCGCAAACGCTCGACGGCCTGCCGGAGGTCACGGCCGAAGATGGATCGACAACCTCGCTGATGTACGGGAACACGACAAACGACAACTTTTTTATTTAGGATATGGGGATCAGAAACTACATCGATAAAGCCGCCGGCTGGATACTCTCCAGGGCGAGCGATCTGTTCGTAATCGCCGAATATCACAAACGGGCGTCCGGAGGTGCCGTCGACTATAAGCGTCAGTCCGTAGCCCTCTCGAAAAAGGAGATCGACAACTTTATCCGGGCCGTCATGGCCGGAACGGATCCCGAGAACCCCAGGCTCGGGGACTGGATGCGCTTCGTGGAGAATATGCGGCTCGACGGCCACCTTATGAGCTGTGTGGAGAACCGCATTATGCCGGTGCAGTGCGCGCCCTTCAAACTGGTCGACGCGGATAACAACGAGGACACCGAAGCCCAGAAGCTGCTCGAACGCCCCTGGCACCTGGAGATGGTCAACCTGGTATGCTCCCACACCTTCACCGGCGTGAAGCTGATATGTATGTTCGATGTCGGCGAAGACGGCCACCTGGCAAAGGTCGAGGAGGTTCCGCAGTCGAACTTTATCCCCCAAAAGGGGGTTATCCTGGTCGAGGAGTCGGATCAGGACGGGATAAGCTACCGGCAAGGCGCATATCGGAATTATTATTTTCAGGTCGGCGGGGACTGGAACCTCGGCATCTTCTCGCAGCTGGCGATGGTCGTGCTGGCCAAGAAGCTCGGCCTCGGCTCCTGGATGTCCTATATCGATAAATTCGGGGTGCCGCCCCTGTTCGCCATTACGGAACGCATGGACACCCAGCGCCGCGACGAGCTCTTCGCCATGCTGGAGGCCTTTCGGATGAACCACTTTGCCGTGCTGCAGGGCAATGAGAAGATCGAGATCCCCAACGGCTACAATGTCGATGCGCACAACACCTTCAAATCGCTGATGACCGACATCTGCGACAAGGAGATCAGCAAGCGCGTCCTGGGAAGCTCGGGACTCACCGACGAGAAATCCTACGTCGGGGCTGCCGAGGTGCAGGAGCGCATCCTGGAGTACCGCCACAAAGTAGATAAGCTGCTTTATAAATTCTACTTCAACACGGAGATCAAGCCCCGCCTGGTTAAGTTGAGCCCGGTCTATGCTCCCCTTGCGAACCTTTCGTTCGAATACGACGAAAGCGAGACGCTCTCCATGAAGGAGATACTCGAGGCGGTGAAGGGCCTGGCCCCGTATTTCGAGTTCGACGTGGCAGAGTTGGCCAAGATCTCGGGGCTTCCCATCACCAGGCTGCGGGCGACGATCAGCGAAGCCCTCGGCGCCGCAGGCAGCGCCACCGGGAGTGCGGGCGGCACCGAAAAAAAAAAGAATAGCCCGACCGGATTAGCTCCTGCGGTCACGTCGTCGGCCTTTGATTTCGGCAGCGCCCGGCCGCTGTTTGCCGCAACATGGGAAAAGGCTTACGCCGAACTGCTCGAGGGCATCCGTCGCGGAGAGATCAAAGAGGGCGATATCGACAGGGAGTTTATCCTCAAGACATACGACCGGCTCAATAAGGCTGCGGAGCTCGGATATGGCCGCAACTATTACTCCGACAGCATAGCGCGCAACATGCGGGAGAACCTGCTGCGCTTCGCCGCGACGAAAACCTATGTCCAGCAGCAGGAAGTTCGCACCATCCGCAAATCGGCGGCCGACGAGCAGACCTATCGCACCGAAGGGCGCAAATACCTCGAGCGGCAGAATGAGACCTACCTCGACGTGCAGGCTGCGTGGTCCGCACGCTCGGCACAGTCCGCCCGGGAGTACCGTGATTTTGTCCGCGACAGGGATATCTACCCGAATCTCCGCTTCAGAACCATGCGCGACGATCGCGTGAGGCGATCGCACGCCGAGCTCGAGGGGCTGATCCTGAGCATCGACGACCCCCGCCTGGATGAGTATATGCCGCCGCTGGATCCGCGCTGCAGGTGCTGGCTCGAGCAGACCCGGGAGGCCGTCACGGACTTCGACCCGGAATTTGAACCAGACCCGCAGTGGGCGGGGAACCCGGGCAAGACCGGCGTGATCTTCAACGACCGGAACAGCTACAACGAGGCGGTCGAGAACAACGAGGTGCGCTTGAGCATACGCGGCCAGGCAGAGCTCACAAAGGAGTATCTGCCCTACAACCGCGTGATCGAGGCCGGGGAGGCGAAGGTGTATGTCAACGACTTTGCGGATCCTGTGGATCTGGAACAGAATATCCGCGCGGCGGAGAAAATAGCTCGTGAACTGGTAAAGGACGTCTATGTGCGCCATCATCTCGACGGAGGGCTGGTACCCGGGCATAAGAACCCGGAGTTCTCGATCGGCCGCAAATCCGCATACGGCGATCTGAAGACTTACGACGGGGAGAGCATCTTCGGCAACTTCGTCAAGGCGGGAATCAAGAACGCAAACCGGCAGGGTGCTCAATATGTCGTGCTCGATGTCTCGCGCCAGAAAGATCTGTCGACCCTGGGGCAGATACTACGGGGCAGCCTCAAAGACCGCAACCATAATATAGCTCGGGTAATCCTGATCAGAGAGAATAAGGTTGCGGAGATTACACGCAAGCAGATCGACCGGCTCGACTTCTCGGCCATCGAGCCCATGATAACAAATAAGAAGAGACCGTAAACCTTGCGGGCGGTCTCTTCTTGGAGGTACTCAGCCCTTGCAGGCATTGCACCGTTTGATGCAAATATAATGTGAAATCGTGCGAAAACCAAATAAAATACCAAATTTCTCTCTCGCAGCGGAGAAAATCACCAAGGAGCAGGCGCGGATGGTGGCGGTGGAGGCAAAAAAGTTCTTCAAGGAGAGCTTCGTAAAGGAGGGCTTCACCGACCGCAGCTTCGAAGCCTGGAAGAAACGGGTCAGCCCGCTCGGGGGCAAGAAGATCCTGATCGGCGCCGGCAACACGATGAACCTGATGCAGAGCATCCGCACCCTCGAGCAGACAAAACGCAGAGTGCGCACCGGTACCGAGTTGGCATACGCCCAGATCCACAACGAAGGAGGTACGATCACCGTAACCGAGAAGATGAAAAAGTTCTGGTGGGCCAAATATTACGAGTTCGCCGGTAAACTCAAAACCCGCAAGGACGGCACAACGTCCCGGGCCAAGGGCAACCTCCTGGTCAATGCCAAAGCCGAGTACTGCCGGAATATGGCCCTGATGAAAGTCGGCAGCAAGATCCGGATCCCGAAGCGGCGGTTCATCGGGGAGAGCGCCACCCTGATGGCGCAGCTCGATGCATGGCTGCGGGGCGAGATCGAGAAAATGGACTTTTTGAAATAGCTTTAAGTAATGCGTAAAATTTATTATACCATTCCATCACGGTATACCGTTGATCTACAGATAATGTCCCTGCCCACAAAAAGTGCTTAGCACTTAAATACGATTCAAAGACCCTACAATATGGAATACTGGACAGACTTATACGAGGAGCTCGAGGCCCGCATTAACAAGAATATCCCCGAGATAGAACACATCGACCTTTGGCACGAGCAGGTGGGATTCCTCACCTCCGAGCTGCCTTTTGCCACCCCGGCCGTCTTTATCGCCTTCTCGACCATAGCCACGGACGACCGGGGCAAGCTCGTACAGGATTGCGACACCCAGGTCGATATGTATTTGTTCTACGAAACGTTTTCAGATACATATCTCGGCAGCGACAACCGCGAGCGGGCGCTGGCCTACCTGAATACCCTGACGCGATTACACGCCCTGTTTCACGGCAAAAACGGCCTGAACTACTCCAGCATGCGCCGCGTGGCGATGAAAGACGAAGAGAGCGGGGGCGCCGGAAACCTGTATCGCATATCTTTTCAGTGCCTGGTGACGGACTACTCCGCGCAAAAGATGTTTGTCGAAACACAGAACCCCGATGCCGAGCTTGTAATAGAAAAGGGCGGCGCCCCTACTCAAGAGGAGCAACCGCCCTTATACGAGGTCGAGACACGCTAAAAATCGAAGGTTCCCTGTTGGAACTTCGCCAGCTCGGCACGCTTTTTATCGAGTTCCTCCCGTTGCTTATCCAGATCCTTCAACTCTTTTTTGGCATTACGGGCAAGGTATTTCTCGAAAGCCGCCTCGGAAATGAAGTAGCGCTCCTTGATGTGGTTTCGGTATATCCACCTCTGAGACACACCGCGCTTCTTCTCCCGGAGCACGAGCTCCTGGATCTCGATGATCTTCAGCAACAGATTACGCTTGTCGTATGCCATAAAACGCAGTGTAAATTTACATCCGGTTGAAAGAGGGTTCCAGCTTATGCCACACGCCCAGCTCGTTCTTCTCGAAAAAATAGAAGTTTACGGCCGAACCCTCGGTGACGTTGCTCTCCTTGAACAGCTGCATGATCTCCGAATAATCGGGGGAGTTGAACTTACTCTCCAGGTCATAGAGTTTGCTTACGCTCTTATAGTCCAGCTGACCGTATTTGTTACGCTCCAGGAGCGTCATGGCCAGCTGATACATCGGATCGTCCTCACCGTCCTTGCGGTCCTTGATCCAATTGCGGAGGAACTCGATGAGCCGGTCGGCAGCGATATCCGCACGCTCGTCGAAGCGCTTGACCTTATTGCTCTTGACCTCGATCTTGAAGTTCCCGTCCTGGACGGAATAACCCCGCTGGTCATCCGTGCGCAGCTGCCCGTAGTCCTTCAGGATCTCGTAGAACGCCGCGGACTCCCCGACAACGATCGAGTGGAACTCCTGCATAATACGCATCGCGATCTGAAGCTCCCGACGGGTACGCTGGACGAACTCCGAGCGCAGAGACTCATAAGAGGCCCGCTTGTCGTTGGCGGCCGCTTGCTCCTCGGCCCGCTTCTTCTCGAGAAGCTCGGCCAACTGGTCGGCCGACATCTTCTCTAAATTCATTGTCTTTGTCATTGTGTTTTGGTTAAATGTTAGTATTATCTTTAGAGTAGTAATCTCGTTGGGTATGCCGCCATTTCCGCCGAAGGAGTTTTCGTTTCCCGCAGTTCCCGTTCGAACTCCCCGGCCCGTGTTTCGCTTTTGTCGATGGCGATGCGGGTGATGAAACAATGTACTTTGATTCCGGAGGCAGTCTCCCCCTCCCATATCCGGGCCGGGATGCCGTTCAGCGTGACAGTTTTGTCCGTGTTTTCGATCGTTATTTTCATAGCCTACAATTTTAGCAACCAGAATTTAAGCGCCCCGAAGGGGAGTCCGATAGTGAGGTCCCGGTTCTCCGCACGGAGCATAATGGTATCGTCACTGTCCATTCCACGAAAGATACCGTGATATTCATTGCCGTCGTGAAAGATGAGAATAATCCGTGAATCAATGGCGCAGTCCCTTAATTCGTGGTTTTGTTTCAGTTCCGCTTGGTACGGTTTCATGTTTTTCAGGTTATTTTTTCTTGTATAATAAAGTCTATCAGCTTATCCCGCTGCGGCGGTGAAATCAGCTCCAGCAGCCGTGTGAGAGCTTCGACATACTCGAGCCTCAGGGTCAGGGTTGCAGGGACTTCCGGTTTCGGATCGGGCTGTGACATCACATCCGGATCGGGAATCAGATGCTGCCGGCGGGTGTATTTCCGCTTGGGCTTCTCAATTTTCGGGGGGGGCTTTTCGGTTTCATAACTTCAGGGATAGGGACATCAGTCGAGAAGATTTCTCCACGGTCTTTCATAGGGTTCTATTTATAAGGTCTGCTGTTTATTGCTATTCGAAGAGCGCGGCGCAGGTCCGACACCTGGGAGAGCAGTTTATGCGTTATTTTATCGCTTCTTCGCACCTGCTGCTCTATTTCCCACAGGGCTTTTTGGGTGTCGGCCATCTCACGCTCTAATTTGTCCACACGGCGCTCCAACTCTTCCAGCCGGGAACGCCTCACGAAAATTATTGGAAACTTCATAGAATATAGTTTATTGAGGTTTATAGGCCGCGTAATCGGGCTGATCGAGAATAGCCATGCCATATTCCACGGCCGCGGCGTACTCTATGCGGGCGCCCTGACTTTCGGCCCAGTCGGCCAGCCGGTAAACGGCATCGCTCTCCAGAAGCATCGTGATATCACGGCCCATGTGCTCACTCCAGGGCGCATCCCCGGGGAGACCGTTTTTAAGAGGACTGACGGGCGTATGCCCGGCTGCGATGACTTGCCGCTCCGCCTGTTCGAACTTGGCGGACACCTGATCCGAGGGAAGACCCGAGATCCGGCCGCTGATGTACACTTTCATGATCTTACAGTTCTTACCTCTGTATCTTCTTCCGGCCTTTCAGAATATTGGAAACAGAGTTGGTTCGCCAGATGATTAAACTCGAGACAGTTTTTATTGATCCCGGTTAGCCTTTGAAAAACAGTTGTCGGAACAACATTGCCCAAAGCGTGGAAAAATTGAGTCGCATCCCCTTCTTGGAAGAAGTTGTCACCAACATAATACTCACTATCCTTTTCAAAAAGGAGCTGTAATACTGTTTGAATCCGGACTGCATAAGTCATCCATAATTGTTCTTGTTTTGCCATAGTCTTATTTAGTTTTTGGTTCGTATTTAAATTAGAATAGTTTGTACTGCCGGATTTCGAAGATGCGGGTGTTGATGGCCTTCTTCATAGCTGCCGGGAGTGGATCGTCCTCGGTGTCGAGCGTTAGCAGGAAGCCGAGTGCCCAGAGCTTTGCATCCTGTTCCGTTACGAAGTCGCCCCACTTGCGGCCGGGGTAACAGCCGCCGCCGTGGTTTCCGACATAGAAATCATATCCGACCGTCCTGACACCGTCCTGCTGTCCGATATGTATTTTCGCATGTTCGCGGCCGTTGACATAGACGATTTCGGTCTTGAACTCGCCAGGATGCAGCACGGGGTAATTCTTCCACGGTTGCGGGAGCCGCGCGCGATTATCGACACGCAGGTTCTCGTAGGGGTTCTTTCCCATAGATCAGCAGATCGGGCCGCCATCGAGCGGCATGTAAATAATTTGCTCTCTGTCCGTCTCCGGCCGGGGTACGGGTTTTAGTTCCGGCCGCTGGGGGTTCAGTCCGCCTCGGCGCTTAATTCCGCGAAGTTTCACAGTTAGTGCAGTCAGTTCTACCGGGGTTAGTGCGGCGAACTCCTTCCCGGCAATCCGCTTATCCAGGCAGAAAGAATTAATGCGTGCCCAGTCTGTCGTGTCAATTCCGAGACGCTGCATAGCGTTGAGCGCCGTTGAGCGGCATGCGCGGAGTATGCCCTTCTCATTATACGGCACTTCCATAGCCTCACACATTCTGTTGTACTCCTGCGTCGTCATTTCGCGCAGGCTTGATGTGCGCCCATTGGTAAAGGCGGATACAAACTCCTCCTTCATTTGTTCATTGTGAACCGGAAGGCGGTTCAACAGGACGTAAAATCTTGAATAGTTACCCATAGCTTTACTCTAAAATGATATTCCACAAAGAGCCCTCTCGGACTACATCTACACCATAAGTTTCATCCTGTACGAGCATAATCACCTCGTAATCGCCGGGAAACTCCTCCAGCCTGGTTTTCAATTCCGCTACCGTCATATCTCATTAAGTTTTTGAATGAATTTTTCAAATGCCTGGCATCGGTATTTGCACCCGCCGGGCTTATTCCTGTCACACCCCGTCGGCCCGGCCTGCATAGTAGCGCAAAACGCCTCGCCGATGTTTGATTCGCTCCTCCGCTCTAATTCCTTTAAGCGTTTGAGGTGATGCACGACCGCCTCGAAGAACTCAAGGCTGTTTTTTGCAGCTCGCTTGCTTTGTTGGCTGCGGAGACGCTTGACCTTGTCCATTTGCATTTCAAGGGTTCCACTCGCCATTTTTACACATTGGTCGACGGATAAGACCAGCCCTAAATCTTTTGCTTTCATAATGCTATCTGTTTAAGTAATACTTATATGCTCCCTCCTCCCAAATGGTGAAGTAGGTTCCGGCTCCGTCGACATAGCGGCCGTGGCAATAAGCCCGGAATCCGATTGTGCTGATCTTCACACCCGCGTCGAACTTGAGGTCATTGGCCGGCTTACCCTTCGGGCGGCCCTTGTAGTTCTGCGACACGAAGATGAACGACTTACGCGGGAAGCGATCCAGCAGCAGGGTTTTGATCTTCGCGAAGGTCATCCCGGTATATTGCACCGAGTCGATCACGACGAAGTTCGCACTCTTGGGCTTCGCCAGCCGCTTGGCCAACTCCTCCATCGTTACACCCGTCAGAACCTTGAATCGCCCGGCAACCTCGTACATCTGCAGTCGGATCGTGCGCCTCTTGAACGAGAGGTTCGTGCCCTCCTCCAGGCTGATATATTCGACCCTTCCGAACTCGCAGAGCTTTTTGGCCAGAAGCATCACGAAGGTACTTTTCCCGCTGGTCGACTCGCCGTCGACGAACCACCGTTCGAACCGGGACGGGCGGCCGAAAGCGGCCTCCCATTCCCCCGTGAAGGGGAGTTCCGGGATTTGCAACTTCTCGATCTCTTTCGGTGAATAGGCCCGCATACACTATTCTTCCCCTTTTGTGATCAACGTGTATACACGGCGCAGGCTGCCGTCGCTCCTTCGGGCGATCTGCTTGTAGTCGGCTCCTTCCGGCACGTTGGCCTGGGCGATCATCGCGGCCTGGGCCAGGAGAAACTTGCGCCGCTCCTCTCCGTCGGGCGGCGTGATGGAGTTGTACTTGTCCCCGCAACGAGAGCGGATCTCGGCGAAGCCCACCGTTTTGAACTCCACGCCGCGCTCCAGCTTGGCCCTGAAGCCGTCCGCACCCATCAAATACCACGAGCAGCATCCCTCCGTACCGTTCCAGGCGGCCTTGATCTCCAGGAATGCTTCGTACACCAGGTCGCCGACCTCGTCGAGGATGATCTGCGGGTGATCCAGCGTCCGCAGGTAGAACACCAGGTCGTCGAACACATCGGCGTATTTGCCGACAGAGTTCAGACCGAACTCACGCGAAATGTACCGGAACAGCCGCTGCTTGGTCTTGACCTGCGAGCAATCGACATATACGACGTGCGGGTGGGTTTTGGCGTGATGTTTTGCCGCGACGGTCTTGCCGATATTCGGAATGTCGCAGAACATACCCGACAAGCTGTTCCGGCGGCAGAGTTCGAGCTGCGACGAGAGGTATTCGAACGTAGGCGTTTTCACGACCTTCCATTCCGCACCGTCGTCCAGGCTGACGCCCAGCCGCCGGGCTATGGTCATCCATTTGGCGTCGCTGAGCTTCTGGTCGGTCTTGCCCTTCTTGATCTCGCTGTAGATCGAAGAGGAGATGCCCAGGGCGACGGCGTGTTTCGAGTCGGTTGCATAATTCTGCCGGTTACTGGAAATTGCCAGTACGATCCGGGATTTAATGTCGTTTGAAATCATATCGTAGGGTGTTTGAATTTCGTTCTAAAGGTCCTGTTTCGCCTTCTGCGCATAGTCGATATCGAACTCGAACTCGTCCGGATCCTCCGCCGGGATGACCGGGGCCGCCTCGACCACTTCGGCCTTGTCGGTCGGCATATCGCAGGGAAGCAGCTTCACCTTCTGAATCTTCTCGCGGCGGATCATGGCGTCGAACTGCGCGACGTATTTCGATTGCTCCAGGTAGTTCTGCACGTCCTCCCCGGTCCGCTCGGCCGTAGCTTCGTTATAGAGCCCTATCGGGGCGCACGTTGCGATGAAGTTGTTGCCCTGGTATAAGTACACCTCCGAAACATTGCCTTCGGCGTCGGGCATGTAAAAGGCTTCCACGGCGTAGTCGTTCGGCGCGAGCCGACCGATCAGCTCCGGCGACGGAAGGCCGAACTTCACGCCCCGCACGGTGCAGTACATATTGCGGCGGATCGACGTGCGGGTCCGCTCACCGATGAAGCGGTACAGCAGCGCCTTATCCACAGGCGAGAGATTCGGGTTTTGATTCTCGCAGAGCACCTGCCAGCGCGTGAGCCCGGGATACATGGTCTGATTCGGGTGCAGCTGGTTGTTGTAGGTTGCGATAGCCCGGATATCTTCGGCCACCAGTTGCTCATAGGTGTAGGTCGCCTCCTTGTAGGTGTTGTTGAACTCGTCGTAGATCTTCTCGACTTTCGGACGGTTCGCTTCCAGGCGGGCGTACCAGCGGCCGATGCCGACCTGCGAGCGCTTCTCGACGCCGTACTTCTTCGCCCGGTTGAAATGCTCGGCGCGTTTCTCCTGCGAGTTGCCGGGGTTACACCACCGAACGAACGGGAACACGACGCCCGCGCGCATCAGTCCGTCGGCGAAGTTGCCTACCAGGTGATGCTCGACCTCCACCTCGGCCGGGCAGTTCCAGCCCTGGCGGTCGATCAGCTGGAACATATTGCGGACGCAGTCGAGGAACAGGTCGGCTGTCTTGAGACGGTTGTACGCATAGCCGACCACGCAGCCGCTGGCGACGTCGTAGGCGTAGTAAGCCTTGACGCGGTTCCCGTCGGCCATCTTGCGCGGCAGGTCGCGGTCGTCGAGCGAGACCTTGGAAAACGCCCAACCTGCGGCCTTGCGGTTGTGGTGCGGGCGGTATTCGTTATTGAACTTCCAGGCGCTGTCGTGGTATTTGGCCCGCAAAGCCCGGTTTTTCGGGTTGTTCAGATAGTTGCGGATGGTTGCCTCACTCAACATAATGGGCTCGCCGTTTTTGTCCGTAAAGTCCTCCGGGTCGAACAGTTCCCCGGTTTCGGGGTCGTAAACGTCCAGCTCCCCGCACACGAACTGAAGATACATTTCATGTGTCGTTGTGTTGAAAGGCCGTTCCGGCTGGCAGTCGAGGGAGAGGATCAGCCGCTCGGTTCGGTAGTTGACCCTCCGCGTATTTTGATTCTGAAACTTCCCGGAGATCAGACAGGCATAACCCTCCCGGTTGAACTGGGCAACCTTTTTGCGCAGGCGCAGCGTGCTCTCCGGCAGGGTGTGCCCGTATTCCTGTTTGAAGTAGGCGACAGCAGCCGCCATTTCGTCCCATTGCACCCGGCCGCCGAACTGCGCACGCCGCAGGGACTTGGTGTTCGCCATCAAACGCAGCACCGCGCGGATCGCCGAGGCGTTCACGGTATATTCGTTGACTTTGTCGGCCGGAAGCGGGCTCCCGTTGTCGAACCGGAACGTCGAAAAGAACGTGCGCGCCTCGGCGTCGAGGGTGAAATTCTCCCGGAAACACTCGTGTAATTTCATGGTTGATCCTTCCGGATATATCTCCTTGACCTTTTCCCGGTACTTGCTCGGCAAGCTGTCAACAACAACCAGCGCACGATGGCCCCGGCAGGCCCGACGGGCGACCGTTATCTTGCCACGCGCAGACAGCTGCTTGTAGTTCGACGGGGTCATTACAGCCGTCAGCTCGCCGGCTGTCATGCAAAGTATGTTATTGTAATACTCCATAAATACTGTCGTTTGTTGCTCCCCGTGCCGCTATCGCTGCGGATAAAACCTTTGTTTTCACGGGGATAATCGCTACATTTGCCAACCACTTCAAATTTTGCGATTATGGATACTTATATCCGCTTTACTTTCCATCTTCCGGATCGTGTGTCGCTCGATACCGTTCGCAAAGAGTTCGGAGCTCGTCTAAAGTCATTGAGCCTGCGATACAGAACTGAAAAGAATTTCCAATCCTATCGATGCACACCGAACTCAACCCAATGCCGTTGGGTACTTGACTTTTTAATCCTGCCGCCAGAATTCCAGCGAGACAATCATTTGGAAAAAGTTCGATATCTGAAAGAATCATGCTGGCCTCGGTTGAAGGAGTCGCACCCGGAATGGGGAGACGTAGCCATTTACAGGAATCTGAATAGTTTTCCTCATCTGTCTCACACAATGTCGGCCTGGTGGCGATAAGCTCCTGTTCCGCTTCATGGTAGGCTCTCAAATGCCTCCTTAACGCTGATAAGTGATCGCGTCCCATAGGTTTATGCGTCGATTTGCTGCTTCAGATCGGATATTTTGCGCTCCAGCTCCCCGATCCAGTCGGCGATTTGCTGGCGCACGTAACTACGCTCTCCCCGGTCGAAACGTTCCAGCATTTCCCCGAGGAATTGCAGGTCGCCCCGGTGTCGGTCGCATTGCTCAAGAAGCATGTCGCTCTCGGCGATTTCCACCGCGCGGATGGCATCCTCATGGGGAACTCCGAAGCCCCCGCTCATCTCGATTGTGAGGCTTTCGTTGATGTAGGCTTTCGCCCGTGTGCTTTTCATGATTTTATCGGTTTAGGGTTAATTCGGCAAGGAAGGCGCGACCGTGGCGACAGCTCATGTCGCACGCGTCGTGGAAATAGCAACTTTTGTCGAGGCGCCGCGGACAGGTTGATCGGAAAAGTTCACTAACACGCTCCACTTCGGGTTCGGCAATCTGCCCCGTGAACAGGCGCCCGCCCCGCTGGATGGCCGCAGCTCGTAGCATATTGGCGTGTGAAGAGTTGATCGTATACTTCAATGCACGATCCAGCGTCATGCGCGTGATTTTAAAGGTCCGTACCATTTCAGCTTTCACTGAAACCGGTAATAAGATTTGCTTGGACATACGGTTTATTTGCATTTTTTACTAACTTTGAGGCCGTGATACATTGTAACTGTGTTGCAAATATATACACAAATTGAAAACAAAACAACTGTTTTGTGAAAAATATTTTCATTTTGAAATTAGATGGTATCTAAAACGGACATACTCGGTCGCTTAAAATTGGCATCTAAATCCGAGTCAGATGCCGAATTGGCGCGTTTTCTGGGGATTGCTCCCGCTACGTTGTCAAATTGGAAAGCTCGCGGGAGTCTTGATTATGATCTCGTGTTTTCAAAATGTGAACAACTGAATCTGGATTGGCTATTGACGGGACGAGGCGCCATGTTCCGTGATGAGCAACCAACCGCTACAGCCGAGCCGACCATCATCTATAAGAGTGACCCCAAAGATGCGGCGATCATCGCCGATAAGCAGTTGATAATCGAACGGGATGCGGAACTGATCGCCTCGCTACGGGATAAGATCAGGGAGTTGGAGGCGAAATTATCGAGTAAATCCGTGGGTTTACATTCTGCCCCTGCTGTGGATACACTGTCGGTCGGGGGCAACCAACCGTCTCGTAAATAACCCTCGTTTCATCGTCCAAACTGGGGGTACATCACATTTTTTACGCTTTTTTGCCCGATTTTCGGCATATATTACCCAAAAACAAGCATTTACGAAATTTTATCTCTGAAAATAACAGGGCAGTTTCCTACCCCTATAACCCTATATTTCGGCATTATATGGCGGATTTAGGGCAGTTTCATGCTTTTTAGAGGGGGGTCAAAATCCGGGATTTGTAACCCCATTACTCAAAAAATGTAACCCCATTATGTAACCCCAATAGTAACCCCAATCGCTTTTTTGCCGTTTTTGGAGAGACACGGCGGAGAAGCTGAAACAGGGCCGTTTTTCCATATTTCGAGAGTTATTTAAACGGCCTTTATACGGGTTCAAATCCCTGTTAGAAGTACTCCGGGGCCATATCACACGAAAAAGGGCGTAAATCGAATGATTTAGCCCTGTAAATGAATTGCAAGCGAAATTCGCCGCCGGAATATGCTGAAGAAATTATACCTCGATTATAGCAAAATGCAAAATTATTGACGTTTCGTTTTGCGCGCCAAAATTTGACAAGCCCTCTTAACTATCTAATAAACAACCGCTTTTATACTATTTCCCGCTACTCGTTATTAATCGTTTCGTTTTGACCCCTATACTTCGGCCGCGGCATCAGTGCCGCGGCCTTTTTTGTGTTCCGGCGATTCGGTTCGTGATGAAAAATTTGCTGTCCGTTTGAAAACCCCCCCCCGAATGAATTAATTTGTTCATAATAGCCCCCGGAGATAACTTTGCCGCACATTTGAATTAACACTATCTAATCTCGCTTATGAAAAATCTCTTGCACAAAATTGCGTCCCTGTTTGTCGTGTGCGCTGCCTTGGTCGCCTTTACGGCTTGTAACGATGACGACGGAAAGGTGAAGAAACCGCAGGTATCGTCCGAATTGGTGGGCAGCTATATGCCGCACTATTTTAAAGAAGTGCCCGACGAGTGGGGCGGTGAGCCTTCGAGGTTTTATCTGGAAGTAGCCGCTGCATGGACGGATCCGGATAATATTCCCGGTATCGATCTCTCTGCGAGCATGGATATGCCTGCCGGTTCGTTCATAATGCCGTTCAATACCATCTTGGATTTGGTGTCGGCCATCGGTTCGCAATTCGTGTCGAGCGGTCTGGTTCAGCTCGATCTGCATAGCGACGGCTTGTTTGCAGCCAAGTACCATGAAGTGGTGGTCGAGGAGGGAGCCGACATCATGACGACGATCTTCTCGCCGACTTTCGCCGAGGCCGTATCGGTATTTCCGAGTGCCGAGACCTCCGCTGTTCTGCCCGAAGGCGCACTGAGTTTCTATACGGAGTCGAACCTGTTCTTCGCTGCCGTCAGCAAGGATTTCATCCGGGCGATCGAGAAGCAGGAGGGGATGGAGATTCTTTCCGAGATCGACAAGATGCTCGGCGCTTATAAGGGGTTGAGTGTCGTTTCGACCGACAGCCATTACGCCATTCCGTTCAAGTATACCTTCGAGGGCGGCGTGCTTCGTCTTTATGTGGACCGCGCCATGATGCTGCCCTATGTCAAGCTGCTCAAGGACGTGCTCGGCGGGCTGGGACTCGATCCGTCGCAGATGATGGGACTCGATCCCGCCGTCATTCTCGACGATCTGTTCAACGCTACGACGGAACTGCAGATCGCGGTCTATCTGAAAAAAATGTAATTCCTGAAAAAATGTGATTCGGGAGCTTACCCGATTTGCGGCCATCCGGAGCGGTTTGTTCCGGATGGCTTTTTCGGGAGCCGCCTAAGACCCGCCTGTGTGAAGACCTGCCTGTGTTTTTTGTCGCCGGGTTTGCTTATCCGGCCGGGAATTGCTAACTTTGGGGCGCATAAGAGTCGACGCCGTCAGGTTTTGTGCGGTTTTTGCACGCGGCGTTCTGTTATTAACTTATATGTATTTATGATGAAAAAGTATTTTGCAGCCGCAGCGCTGCTCGTTACGATGGCCGCGTGCGGAAGCGCCGCGCAGGACAAGACGCTCGAAGGTACGACTTGGAAACTCGCCAAAATGGAGTCGATTCCGGCGACGGCGATCAATCAGGAGACGGATTTCTTCACGCTGGAGTTCAATGCCGCCGACACGATGGTCGCCGGACGCACCAACTGCAACCGTTTCTTCGGCCGCTATGAGCTGAAGGGCAAGAAACTCGAATTCGAGAATATGGGCATGACCCGGATGGCCTGCCCCGACATGCAGTACGAAGATGCGTTCGTCAAGATGCTCGACGACGTGGACCGTTTCGAAATCAAGGGTTCGGAGCTGACCTTCTTCGACGACGACAAGTCGCTGGCCGTATTCAAGGCCGTTGAAAAAGAGCCTGCGAAGAAGTAGTTTCGCCGACGCGGAATATTTGCGGCAGTCCTTCTCTGAGGGGCTACCGTTTTTTTTGTGTCATGCGGCGGAGCTGCTCGGTCGGCCGGATGTGCGGAATATGTTGCGGACGGAGAAAGTAAAAAAGAACGGCGGCAGGAAAAAAGTGACGCAACTCTCTTTTGTATGAAGAATCCGATTATCGGAAAGTATCCTGCCGCCGCATATGATTCGATTGCATCGGCAGGAGTGCGGACAAATGGACTCATTTGTGCCAAAGAAGAAAGGGCTGCGCCGAATCCCGACTGCTCTGGGTTCTGGTAAACCTGCGACACCGAAAAACAACGCACACCCTTCCGGGGGCGGTTGTATAGGGTGTCTTCAAAAAATTTACCAGATTCAGAGCAGACAAATACAATCGTTTATATACTCGATATGTCAAGAACGCATGCAATACGCTGTACCGCATAACAAAGGTAATCAATTTTCCGCAATCTTCAACTAACTGTCTGTATTGGGGCCGGGCCGCGGAGTCGATTGCCGAAAAACGGCTTTGGGGCGTGTGGTCGCCGTATGATCTTTGGTGTGTGTGCCCTATGATCTTCGGACCGTGTGTCTTGCGCTTCCGGGGTTCACAAAATAAGCGGCCTCCCGTCGGGGAAGCCGCCTGTCTTGTGTTGCCTATGGAACGCTTACTCGCTCAGGGGAGTTACGCTCACGTACGATTTGCCTGCGCCTTTCTTGCAGAATTCGACGGTGCCGTCTACAAGGGCGAAGA
>ERZ773139.565-NODE-565-length-48313-cov-7.744685_pt1 | contig 48313 bp, 47 predicted proteins | sample MGYA00580854_ERZ773139 | MGnify/ENA primary metagenome ERZ773139 (study PRJEB29015, sample SAMEA2737809) | human gut metagenome | biome: human gut; feature: human-associated habitat; material: faeces | place: China | collected 2012 ...
CTGAAAAATTTCATCCTTCGTAGTTCAAAGTCGGGTGGTTGTCAAGATGATTTTTCTGGTTTGGTGTCGTCTTTTAAGCTGCCGCATAACGAAAAATGGTAGCCGTAGTTGCCGGATTTACAGCACTTTCGTATCAATTTAGCACTTCGGTTCGTTAAAAGCACCAAAGTATCAAGTTGGCACGAAAGCCGGCAATTATCGGCTACCATATGTGTGTGCCCTGCATATGCAGGACACACCCCGAAAGCTTTTCAAATAGTTCAAAAATACAAATTTAGTTTTACGAACCAAGTTTTCGGGGTGTTATTTTTCCAGAGGGTGCAAGTCCCTTACGAGCGGATTGAAACCCCGAATCGTTAGCAAGCTGCAAGGTGGTTTATCGTGAGGTATGCACTGAAGGAAGCAGAACTGCAAAAGTCTGTACCGACGAACAGAAAGTACATAAGAGGCATAACAATAAGGATGAGTATCCACAGCAATACGAAGTCCAAAACAGTGTTCTGAACATGCTATTAAATCAGATTATTGTTATGTAGATGTACCGGCGATAGACGGAAGGAAAAAGCATTTACCAGGGGAGGTCTTGGCGATTACGAGTTAATCAATCCAAGAAGTCAGCAGAGGTCATAGTACTTGAGGGCAAACGAGGTGCGAATAGATACCGCATAGGTCTCACAAACAAGGAAGGACTGAACGTAAAGAGGTTTTCAATAGGTAACGGAACACATAGTAGCCCTACTTAACGAAAACAGGTTAGTTTAACTCTACTAACACACTTTTTAGCATTATAATCTAAGTTTGAAAGATTGAAAAATAAAGAATCATTATAATATAACTCATTGAGTCTCGATAAATACCCTTCAACATACATATAAGGATATTCAGTTTCTAACAAAGCATTACCATTAATATACACTTTCTTACCTGTTTCCTCAATATAACATTCCAAAACAGTATTAGAGTTCATCTTTATAATATTAGTGACACGAAAATGTTTACCAACAACATAATCATTCTTACTATAAAGTTTATAATAACCTCCAATAGGTTTAAATATTTTACCATTTTTATTTTTCCAAAATAAATTTGATTTAATTCTCGGCATATGAGGATAAACTAAAACCTGACCAACCAATAAATCTATATTTGAACTATTGACATTCTGTAAGCTATCATATTTATATTGTGAGAATAAGCTCAAAGGAAAAAAGAGAAAAAATAACACTAAATAAATATATCTCATAATTAAAGTTTTATATATTGTTTTATAAACAAAAGTAACAAAAACTAATAAACCTGCTGTAAATCCTTGATAATTTTCTTGTAGTTATCATCAATATCTGAAGGGACAACCGCACGAACAATAGGAAGAGGTTCTTCCGGCTGGCTGTACATCTTGAAACGAAGATGAAAGCTCGGCATGTTTGAATGTGCCGCACTGCCCACGAACTCGCCCGGCTTCAGTGAGGTAAAGAAATTGCTGTCGTAAATATCCTCCTTTTGTGTCGATACGGTACGGCTGCGGTTCGCTCCACCCCTACCACTGCCGGAAGTACGAGAAATTTTCTGTTTCTCATGCTTGCCGAAAACCAACGGATAAGACTTCAGGGCTTCAACATCTTTGGTACGCCCAAAGAAGACATTACCGAAGTTGGATTCAAGACTGCTCCGGTCATACTTGCCGTACAGCTTCTCAATCTTAGCAGAAGATTGAGTAAGCACAAGAAACGCACACAAGTATTCACGAAGGACTGACGGCATCTTTTCAAAGTCAGCAATCCTGAACGTGGTCGCTTCATCAAGCACATAGACAAAAGGAATTTTATTAGCCATCGTAAAGCGTCTGGAACTGATGGAAAGCATGAGCGAGATAATGGGAGAGATAAGACTCTCAATCTGAAACGAGTTGGCAACGGCAACCAGTTTCGGATCATCAGGGTCAAGCAGGTTATACTGAAAGTCATTGCCTGTAAGGACATAACTTATCTCTTTATTGTTAGCCAAGATACCCAGGTTTCGTGTCAGTGAGCTTAGATAGGAAGCCTGTGTTTTAGGGCTGTCTGCTGCATCAAGGAAACCTTTGGCCAGTGCCCTGCTCTCATGACTGCCATTAAGAAACTCTGTTATCCTCTGTGTACCGGCAGAACACACATAGTTAACGATATGCGGTATTGTACACAACTTCGGGAAATCACGATAAAAGCGTATGGAAACGCCCCACATGATACCCAGCGCACCCCCGAACCACTCATCTTTCTTGCTGTCCTTCTCCATATAAGCCGTCAGCAAGTCACTTATAAGCTGTAAGAAAAGGCTCTCATTGCCGACTACTGCCGGAGCTATGGGATTGGTGCGATGGGTACGCTCCATATCCACAAACGAGATATAATAGAACTTATAAGGATATTGGTTTTTCTTGACCAGATTATAGGCAGTGCGCGTCAGGTCAAAATCTTTGTAATCATAGATAAAGCCGGCAAAACGGTTTTTGACAAACTGCTCCAGCAGCGGTTTGCCGATGGATTTTGTCTTTCCGGACTCTGCGCCGCCATATACGAGAAATCCATTGAAAGGATTACCGAAGGTGATACGTCTGCCACCGTCAGCAAACAGTTCAAAACGGTATTGCGCATCTTTCTTCTGTTTCTTGTCAGAAGAAGGAAGCAGGACAACCAAGGCGATAACCAGGCAAAGTACGACTATTGCCGCAATCAGATACATCATCATAAGCTATAACTCTTTAAACGGATTCAGATAACTGCCAATCTGCTTTAACAGAATCATTTTAAGATTGGCCGGATTCTTTATAACACTCACTACCTTTTTGGCATTACCGGCAATCATGCGTTCAGTACGGAAATTATCACCAAGAATTTCGTTTATCACCTTGTGACCAACCGAACCGCCCAACATACCAGCCGCCTTTTCCGCACTCGTGGACTGCTGCCTGTCATGCCTGCTTGTCTGTCGATTATTATCTCTGGCATATCCGGTAAACGCCAACAGGTCACGCCGATCAATGGAAAACGTACAGCCATCTTTCGTATAATTGTAGTTGCCGGATTCATCCGTCTCAACCGTATAGCCTCTATCTCTCATAGCCCTGTTTATCTGTTTCAGGGTGGTATATTCAGGATTCTCCAGCAATGCCCTCATATCAGGATTAGGAACAGCATAGGCATGTCTGAAACGGTCAATCAAGGCAATATCATTATCAAAGGCAAATTTACGGATAGAAGATACAGGCAGATAAGTTTTTGTCTGTTCATCAAACAGCACATCATAGGAAACCTCTTTGAGAACCTTCGCAAAGCGTGGCTTCTGTGCCTCTTCAGGAGCGGAAGAAGCTGATGCCCTATCAGGCTTCAGGTTATTATCATCATTAAAAACAGCTATAACCTTTGCATCACCGACTTCTTCTATCGGAACCTTTTTATAAGTCTTGAATGAAATATTCTTAGCCTTCAGTCCGTTTTCGTGATAGAAAACACCGTCAAGCCTGTATTTATACAGATTGAAACGGCTTATAATATCCGTCATCCGCTCAGGCTCCAGTTTAGGATTGGCAAACTTCATCAGGTCTTTATGCCTTATACTGACTTTTTGCCTGTCATTGGAGAAAGTATGGACACCCTTACGGACACGATGCTCATACCCCTGTTCTTTCATGGCAACCACAATCTGATTGGCAGAAGTAAAGCGATAATCAGAAAGCAAATTACGCAAGTCATTATTTTTCAACTTTTTAAGAATACTTTCCGCTTCCGGCTCAGTCTTAACAAGATTGATTTTGTTGTCATAGGCAAACTGTCTTACAGTAGCCAAGGAAACGGTAACCTTATTCTGTTCGTCATAAATCACCTGGTATGAAACCTGTTTTATCGTCCTGTTCTGTTGCTGACCTTCATTGACATAAGTACCGAAACCTATATTCTTGACTTGCAAGCCATTTTCGTGATAATGTAAAGGATCAGCTTCGTAACGTGTAAGGTCGAATCTGTCCGCTATATCTCTAATCCGTGCATCAGTCAAAGGACACTCAAATGTTTTCAGTTCTTTATGAGAAACCTGAAAAGACTCGCCTTGTCTTGAAAACGTGTGTACGCCACGCCGTACCTGATGTGTGAAACCCAGTTCTTTCATGGCGGCCACAATCTGGTTGGCTGCCGTGAACTGTTGCTGCTGGAGCAAAGACCTTAATTCAGGATTAGAAATAGTATCAGGAACAGCCGGACGCACAAAACAGTCACTCTGAACGGCCTGATACTGAAACTCTCTGTCAAAACATTGCTGAACACTCACCTTCCAGTTTTCATGAGAAAAGCCACGCTTTACCGTACCTCTGCCCTCCAGTTCCCACGAATTACCGGCAGACTTTGCAGCCGGAGACAGCTTAACCTTGCCATCCTTGCTTTTACGCGAAACGATAACGTGTACATGCAGGTTAAGACCAGGCTTGACATCACCAATCTTAGCCAAACCCTTTTTTACTTCTTCATCCGAGTAACTGAAAGTCCGTTTTGTTTCTATCCGTGCATAATACATCAGGTCGCCCCCATCTTTGACCGCTTCACGCTGAAAGTTACGGGCATATTCATCCATTGCGGACCGTGTAAACTTCTCCAGTTTGCGATAGACAGCCTGACGCTCTTCAGGAGCCAGTTCTTCAAGGCTGTTTACCTCACGTCCGATCAGGTGAACCTGTTCAGCCTGTGACGGATTGAGCGAAAGCATATAGAATTTCGCTTCGTCAGATCCAAGTTTACTTCTGTTGCCGTCTATATCGGTTATAACCTTTTCGGGACTGACATCATTATCGGTATGAGAAAAGAAGGCAAGACCTGTATCACCTTCTTTCTGCAAATAGTGTACAAGATCGTGGCAGCTACCCGTATTACCGCTCTGTACATCTTTGGCCGGGTGTACTTTGGCAAACATAGAAAGTCATCGTTTAAGTTCGTCTTTAAATCTCTTAATCCACAAGTCAAATGAATTACGGTCAATCTCATAAACCGTATCATTGAAAGTTGGTATCTTCTTCATGGAGTCGATACGTTCAACCACTTCAAGCAGTTTGTGCACGTTGACCTCCGGATGATTATCGGAGTGACCGGAAGTATTGTCAAGCTCTGTTCTGAGCTTGTCTATTTCATCACGATAATTTGCGATAAGCCTATCCTGCTCCTTAGCCTTTTCAAGCAATTCCTGCACCTGTGAAAGATGCATAAATTCATCCGGATTGATGGAAGAAGATGTATTTTCATTCACTGGCATTTGTCCAGGAACCAGTCTGAGAAGCATCTGTTCAATGTTTTTAAGTCTGGTATTCGTTGCTTTCTCCACCCCTCTTACAACCTCAATCACACGGCTTGCCTGTTCTTTTACCGTAACAGCAGGAGACGCTATTTTTGACTGCGGCATGATACCTGTCGCATCAAAATAATCAAGCATTTCAGCGATAAAAGCATCATGCGATTTAGAACCCTTAGACTTATCAAGCCTAAATTTCGTACTCTCCTTTACACGGACTGATGTATCTTTATTAACTTGGCTCATAAAACAGGTATATAGGTTATTGTATGCAATATTTTTGCCTACAATATATTAATTTTCAATTAATTATGCAAGCAATATATACAAAATGTATGCAAATTGCATAACATAAAAATATTAAAATACTGAATATCAGTATTTTAATTAAATAAACATTGGGGTTTGCCCAATGACTGCTTGCTCACTTCGGTAAACCTCGTTTTCTCTTTCCTCGCTATGCTCGTCATTCCTCGACCGCTCCGTAAACTCCGCTCCAATACCCATGCTAAAATGCACACCCGAAATGTACACCGCCGGAAAGAAAACATCAGCCTTTTTATCCTGAACACTAACGTGTATCAGGAAGAGAAATTTAATACATAAAAATAGATTTAAACATATTTTAACACGCAGAAAAATTGCCTTCCTAAAACAAAGAAACACCACCCAAAAGCACAAAAATCACAACTGTATATTTATTCATTTTTTCAAATTCAAATTTATAAAAATGCACACTCCGCATGGTGGTAAAATAAAAAAATCCGTATGCTTGGTGTTTTTTTAGTTGTTTTTTATTTGTTTATTATTTGTCGGGCTTGCAACTACCTATATTTCAAATAATTACAAGCCTATTTCCTACCTTTTTGAGGGTTGATTTCCTACCCTTTTGAGGGTTGATTTCCTACCCTTTTGAGGGTTGATTTCCTACCTTTTTGAGGGTTCAAAATTTTTAATTTCCTACTAAATAATAAATTTATAGGAAATATAAATTTTAACTTTTAAATCCATGAAAAAGAGCCTCTTTATTGAAGAAAAGACATATGTCAGCAAGTCCTTAAAAGGACTTGCTGACTGAAGAACCCTCAAAAAGGTAGGAATTGAAGAATAAGAAAATCAGTACAATTGCCTTTAAATCACTCCAATACGCATAAAAAACACAGACATTAATCAGGTAAAACATCGTTTACATCGTAAAATTATGTTTTACAGGTGCCTGATAATCAGTATCATCTAAGAAAAGTAATGTTGATTTCCTACCTTTTTGAGGGTTATATAAGAGATGGATAATCAGCCCTATATAAACACTCATAAGACTGTAACACAAATCTTTACACGTAAGAATAGCAGAAAAAAGCGTACAATGATTTCCTACCCTTTTGAGGTATAAAACATCAGAAAGCGGGGAACTCCGGATCTGTATTCTCAAAAGCAGGAAAAAAATAATTTCCTATATTTTTTTTGGAATGTAGGAAATAATCGTATATTTGCGAAAATCATATCAAAACTAATGCTTTATGAGTGAACAGAACTCTCTTCAGAAGATAGAGAAATACAACGAAAACAAGGTTGTACGTGTATCTCAGGAACTCTACCAGCTTGAAAAGATACGCTGGAGGATGTCAACCCTGGGCTACCGCCTGCTGTTTGCCATCAGCCAGAGTGTAAGCAGCATCGAAGAAGAGATTCTGCCTGACGTAGGCTTTGAAAAGCAAAGCCTGTTTAAATACCTTGGTCTTGACAACAACAACGACAAGTACAACCGCCTCGCCGAAACGCTGGTAGAGGTTGGTCAGAACATGCTCCAGTTTGCCACAAGAAAGAAAAACGGTGCCCAGGTATGGCAAGGCTATACATGGATAACCGCCTACAACCTTGCAGTCGATGAGAAGTATGTCCAGATCTGCATCAACCCTAAGGTGCGCAAGTTTCTGATGCAGTTAAACAAATATGCCTGTATACAGCCCAAATACTACCTGAAGCTGTCGAGTGACTATCAGAACTGGTTCTACCCTTACTTCAAGAACTATGTCAAGCTACACCAATGGAAGGTATCAATTGAAGACCTGAAGAACGCTCTGGAACTGACAGACAGCCCCACATACGACCCGCAGAAGAACAAGAACGCGAATGAGCGGTTTTTATCGGATGTGATAGGGATTCGTATCAACGAGAAGGTAAAAGCCGAACAGAGAGCCGCAAAAGCGGAAAAAAGAGCGGCAAAACTCATTGAATGGGATTATGTCATCGACAAGAAGACACAAAAGCCCGTGGGAACATTGGCTGCAATCACCCAGCATACAGATATCAACGTGACAGCCAGTGCCGTCAAGACAGGCAGGAGCTATACGCACCTGGTATTTTTCATGTCAGAAAAGACAGCAACCGTAAGCAATGCCCGGAAAGAAAAGGATGCGTCACAGAATCAGGCTGAAGCTGACATGGGCAAGCGTCAGCAAACCAGAAAAAGAAGCGGCAAGAATCAGGACATGCGAAGTATCATGCAAGACCTGTTCAGCAGCGAACCAAGCGCACAGGCTATCCCCAACCCGGCTTTCGTTCCGATGCCGGAAAAAGAGCCGAAACGATTCAATTACGATGAAGACAAGATAAAGGAAATGGCCAAGATGTCAAAGATGACTTTCGCCCAGATGGTGGAAAAGCTGAAACTGCTGCATGACGAGAACGGATATTATAAAATGGCCTGAAAATTTGGAATTTATACGGGAAACCGTTATATTTGAAGTGCTGTCAGGGTGGTGCCTGACAGTCCGGGGGCTGACGGCTATTGCACGTTATGCCCATAAAAGTGGGGTGAATTGACGGTTTCCGACATCCCCACTTTTTTTGTATTGCGCTTTATGTAATGTGCATTACAATTATACTAATACACTAATTTTAGTATTTACTAATAATAGTATATTAGTGAAAACGATACGGAAACCGCCTCCGGCGGGGTGTTTTGCCGGGGGCTTCATGCACTTGCACGGTTATTGCTCGATGAAGTCCGTACCGCAAATGCCGCACTTCAGTACCAGACCGGACTTACCCCAGACATTGCAACCGCAGCCGCAGGTATATTTTTTGCGCTTACCGCTCCGTCTCTCCTCTCCTCCTTCAGTTTCAGTATTATCCGTATCATCATTGCCGGAAGTGCCGACCGTGAACGGCTTGCCGGACATGGCGGCCAGTGTAGGCTTATATCTCAGTCTGAGGTTTTGAAGATCCTCGCTGGAGAGAGTCTTGAAAACCTGTTCAAATTTGCCGTCAGGAATGATATAATGCGTCACTCTCTGCCCGGTCAGCTGTCCACCCGGTTCGCCCGTATCAGTAGGCATCAGTCCGACCTGTATCATCTTGTCAGCCCATTGCCTGTTATGATAACCGCCACGGCTCGGTTTGCCGAAATCCTCCTGCCAGAGATGGCACATTTCATGTACCAGTGTAGAGTGCCATTCGATATCGTCACGGTTCATGAAGTCAGGGTTAATGCTGATTTCATGAATGATCTTTTTGGTTTCGTTCTCACCCCTCCAGCGGTTCGCCGCAAAGAAGCCGTATGTACCTCCATGTCTTGACATGTTGACAATACAGTCGGAAAGTTCACCGCCGAAAATTGCCTGATTGTAGAACCTGTACAAATCATCAAGTGTCTTGAATTGGATAGTCGTAATCATAACCTGAAACATTTAATAACCTGGTACAAAGGTAGCAATTTTATTTGTAATGTGCATTACAAATATACTAAAATACTAAAATTAGTATGTTATAAAGTCAAAGGTGGAGAAATGTAAACCATTAAATAATAAAGATTTAATAAGCACACGTAAAAATGTAGTGCGCATTACAATCATACTATTTATAGTAAATACTAAAAGTAGTACAGCATTAAAAAAAGCCAGCCTAACGAAAGACTTATGAAAGATATTTGCTACATTGCAAAAGTCAAACTTAAAAAGGAGAAAACATGATACCTGATTTTAATGATTTTCATATAGCCATAGGCTTTACTGTTGGCTATGGTACCCCAGTATCAGTAGAGGAACTTATCACATATATCATCGAGAACTTTGATATAGAATACGAATCAGAGGCTATAAGAACAGACCAGGAACGTACACGTGTCTATGAATGTATCATCAGGCACATGCTTGAAATAATGGCAGCAATAAATGAAGTCGAAATATCAGCGGACGGCAAATATGTGACGATGAATAAAAAGGGAGCAAAGAATATTGAGAACCATGATGAAGAAATAGGCAAGCGTCTGCAAATCATCTTCAGGAAAAACGCGCACAAGCGCCCAGCAGAAGAATAGGATAAAGCAAGAATAACAATGATATATTATTCTAAATATCTGATTATAAACTTATACTATTATTAGTATTTTAGTATATACTACTTTTAGTATTTTAGCGCAAATAAGTCAGGACAGATTTACACATCTGTCCCCGTCCCAACATGGCATAAGTCAGCGCAGCCGACCTGTGCCGTGTTGGGATAAAATGGGTGAGCGATTAGGGCTGCATCTGCATAATATACCTTTGGTACATGGAGCAGGTGCAGCCCGGATGTTTCCTTTGTGCCGTAATCACGCAGCCACTTGTGGCCGCAAGGATTTCAGCACAAAACGAAACATACCTTAGATGGGGTGGGTGGGGAAGAACCGCATTAGGGATTGCAGGGGAAAGCCCACAGCCATGCGAGGACTTGGAACGGAATGCCCGACCTGAAGGGGAACGCCCAAAATATCAAATGCTGTCAATCACGTTCAGAATAGAATCCGGCTTCTCGACTGCTCTCAAAACAGAATCCGGGTCAAATCCCATATACCCGATATAAGTACGTATGAGATTATAATGATTTCTTGCATATGTAGTATCAATGGCACGGGCAGCATTGAAACATATAGGTTCATGATGGGCAATACGGTTCCTAAATTCACGAATAGCCGTCAGATCCTTGTAAATATCTGACTGTTTTAAGCCATGTGCCTTGTTTGGGAATATTTTGAGCAATGTCTTGCCACCCACACGATAATTTCTCTTAGTGAACAGATAAGTCCAGAAGCCAAAAGTAAAGGAAGCAACCATCTTATCATTGTTATAAACGCCCATAGCTGTATATGAATTCTGTGTCTTCTGAATATCGGCAGCATCATGTTCAAGTAGGCCACCAACACGTGCCTGGTTGATTATCCAGTTGGTATCATGAAAATAACCTTGATAGTGTATATTGATAGCATTACGCAACATTATTTCAAACATACCTATAACACCATAGAAACGCTGGCTCAACTTAATATTATACTGATAAAGCCGTAAGGTTTTGGCTCTGTCATTGCCACAGGCTTGTGCGTATTTATTTAGTCTTGCTGGTGAAAGAACCCGCAAACATTCATCATATTTCATTTGAAAATTTATTAAAAGTGAAGTTTTTCTTGCAAAAATAGAAATTAATGTCTATATTTGCAAGCGTAAGACCTTGTAGTCCCTGCTTGTAAGAGCAAACTACAGGGTTATTGTTTTTTTATAGAAGTAAACGTAATAAAATAAAAGGGCAGTCTGAAATCAGATTGTCCTTCTTTTTTTATCTGAAAATCAACAAATACTATTATTAGTATTTACTATTTTTAGTATTTTAGTACAAACAAGTCAGGACAGATTTACACATCTGTCCCCATCCCAACATGGTATAAGTCAGCAAAGCCGACCTGTGCCATGTTGGGATAAAATGGGTGAGCGATTAGGGCTGCATCTGTATAATATACCTTTGGTACATGGAGCAGGTGCAGCCCGGATGTTTCCTTTGTGCCGTAATCACGCAGCCACTTGTGGCCGCAAGGATTTCAGCACAAAACGAAACATACCTTAGATGGGGTGGGTGGGGAAGAACCGCGTTAGGGATTGCAGGGGAAAGCCCACAGCCATGCGAGGACTTGGAACGGAAAGCCCGACCTGAAGGGGAACGCCCAAAATATCAAAATAAAAAAATTTCAAAGAAACAGAAAAGAATAATATATTTACAGAAAATCAGGATTATGACACTACATGAAGCAATGATTGAGGTTTTAAAGAAGAAAAAATCACCTATGACGACAAAGGAGATAGCTGAACAACTTAACCAAAACAAGTTATATGAGAAAAAGGATAAATCACCAATAAAAGCCTCTCAAATACAAATAAGAGCATATAATTATAAGCACTTATTTGTAATGGAAGGAAACAATATTTCTTTAAAGCACAATTAGTTACATAAAGATTACTACAATTAGTATTTACTAAAAGTAGTAAATACTAATTGTAGGCGGCACGGGATAAAGCAACCGGGCGAGCGGAACGAAAAACAGCGGAGTGGAGAAATTCGCTCAGGTTGCCGCTTGCGGCTGCCTTCAAGCGGGTTTCCTCTCCGTTTCGTTCCTTTCCGGTGTTTGCCTGCGGCTTGTCCGCTGGTGTACACTGGAAATCGCCCTACTGCTTTAAAATGGGTGGGTGGGAGTGCCGCCCACTGCGTGTACGCAAAAAACAAAAACAAGGCTTTGCCTTACCGCTTTAAAAAGCGTTTTTTGGTTCTTTTTGGGGTGCCTGCCAAAAAGAACACCCTTTTATTATTGTGTCGATATGAAAACAGATGTTATCGGGGGAAATGTTTCATCCCCCGAAATAAATACTAAATTTTGCCTTCGTCGGCGAAGCTGTAATAATCGTTACCAGCTATTATAACATGGTCAAGAAACCGTAAATTCATCATCTTTGCACCTGTCGCAACTGCCTGTGTCAGTCGGTCGTCATCTCTGCTCGGCTGCTTGTTGCCGCTTGGGTGGTTATGACAAAGAATGATATTAACTGCTCGGCTTAGAAGTGCTTCGCGAAGAATTACCCTTATATCCACTTGTGTGGCTGAATATCCGCCACACGAAACACGAAATCTTTTTATAACTCGTGATGCCTGGTTCAGGAATACCGCCCAACATTCCTCTGTCGCAATATCACCCAAATAAGGAAGCATGAGTTTATAAATATCTTGGCTGCACATTATCTTTTGCGGTTCTGCTGCGTTTTCTCTCAGTCTTTTATAAAGTTCTACCGCTGCCATCGCAAGCCTGCGTTTTGCCGGTGTCATTTGTGAAATGACATCAGAAAAAGATGATGTGTTAGGATAGCCGAAAAGGTCTTCCGCTGCCTTTTGGCTGAAATCATTCTTTTTTGTCAACATATAAACCAGCTCTTCATTTTCCATCACTCGGAAATCTTCGTTAACTTCAAATTGTGTCTTCATATCTGCTTATTTTAAAAGTGTTCTACCTAAAAAAAATCCTCCCAAAACAGAAGCTCCGAAAGCCTCCAAAGCGCAAGCAAAGCGGGCATAGGAAAAACCTCTTGTTATCACATCGTCAAAAATCAAGACTTGTGTACCCTTGAAGAATGCTTCCTCAAAATTGATGACTTGTGCGTTTTTAACGGTTTTTGTACCGTTGTACTCGTGAACCGCCAACCTTTCACCTTCTACGCTGATATGGTCAAAAGCGTTTATCGTACCAGCCAGTCGGCAGACTTCATCGGAAAAGTCTTTATACCGTTTCACGTTCTTTTCGTTGCTTGAAGCCGGAACACAACAGAAGACTATTTTTTCAGTCATGCTTCCGAAAGTTTCCCTTATCTTCCGTGCTACGATTTCAGCTACTTGCAGACTGCGTTTTCCGTCCTTGAAGTCCCAAATAAGTCTGCGGATTTGCCACTCTCTTTGATTTGCTTCGTACTTCATGGGCAGATAGTCGAAAAAAGAAAACATCAGCTTAGACCACTGCTTTTTGTACTTCGGGTTTACGTTCATTGCTGCCATACGCTCTATGTTTTAAGGGTTATTACTCGCTTACATCGCTTGTCGCCCCAATCAAATTTTTTCCCTTTGCTGATTGAGAACATTGGATTTTATTGCCAGCGGAAAGAGTGAATAGCAAGCCTGAAAAAATGGTAAATACTACCTGTAAGGTGGAGATTTGGCGTTTTTTGCGGGCTTGTTTTCACTCCCGCCTACCTTTGCCAATGTTTCAATCAGTTAAGGGAAAATAGAATACCGCTCTCCCTGCCCGAAGGGTAGGGGTTATGCGTTAGGGATTGCAGGGGAAAGCCCACAGCAAAGCGAGGACTTGGAACGGAAAGCCCGACCTGAAAGGAAACGCCCTAACAGAAAATCAAGAAATTCTAATCTTTTTGATAAGTAATAGATGATAAATAGCTACCTTTGAAGATGATACAGAAAGAAGAACAATAAATATGAAAGATAATTGGCTTGAAATATACGATATACTTAGTTACTGCATCAACAATGGAGTAATGGAATCAACCTACCAAAGAGAGATAGAGAATTGCTTTAAGATACTCGGCTGGAGAAAGACTAACAGCACTTTGCAGTCACAAGTGACCATACCTATAGGAAGTAATAATTTCATCAGACCTGATATAGTATTGCAGAAAGAAAATGAGAACGGCAATATCGTACCTGTAATAGCAGTAGAGATAAAGAGACCGGACAACATAAAGAATGAAAGACAGGAACTGCAACTGTTTTCATATATGAGACAGCTCCGTCTGAACTTCGGATTGTATATTGGAGAGAAAATACAGTTATATTATGATGCTCAGGACAACAAAGAAAATCCAATAGCAAACCCCGTACCTGTAATGACTGTAAACATAAAAGATACAGATAATAACGGAGAGGTATTCTGTGATCTGTTTGCATACGAGCAATGCAGTATAGAAAAGATAGAAAACTATTGTAAGGAGGCACTAAAGAGGAAACAGGAATACACCAGGCTTAAAGAAAGAATGAGTGACTTTATGCAGGAAGCAGAAGAAAATGTGAAAGAACTGATAAAAAATATGCTGCTATCAGAAGGATTCACTGAAGAAAGAATAGATAAAGAACTCACAAAGATTGATATACAGGTAAATAGCAGAACGAGTGAAATAAAAACTCAACAAGCTATTCAAAACCCGGTACCTGTAATAAATGAACATATACCTGAAAGTAACAGTTCACAAACAAGAGATACGACACGATTCTCCTTTGATGGTGGAGCAAAATTCTATAACAAAAGAAAGTTTGTACTGGAGATAATAAAGGACTATATCAAGAAACATCCGGGAATAACATTTAATGAAATGGAAAAGGTATTCTATCCGGAAATTCATAGTAGAAGCAGAGGTGTTATCAAGAGATATGAGGAAGTACAGCAAATGATAAAGAAATCAGAGGATATAAAGAAAAGATATTTCCTCGATGCTGGAGAAATAATAACTTTATCAGATGGAACACAAATAGCGGTAAATAATCAATGGGGTACCAGATTCCCATATTTTCTGAATGCCATAAAAGATATTTATACAGTAATAAGTAACAGTGAATATAAAGTATAAAACAGCATAATAAAAATAAAAGAAATGACTAAAGCAGAAATCGTAAATACCATTGTATTGGAAACAGGTATCAACAAAAAGGATGTGATGGCAATCGTGGAAAGCCTGATGGAAGAGATAAAGAACTCTTTGGAAAAAGATGAACCGGTATATCTGAGAGGTTTCGGAAGTTTTATCCTGAAGCACAGAGCAGAAAAAACCGCACGTAATATCAGTAAGAACACGACTATCATAATACCGGCACACAATATACCAGCTTTCAAGCCTGCAAAGGAATTTATAAAGGAAGTGAGTAAACAGAAGGAATAAAAAAAGCCTCCGGCGGGGTGACTGCCGGGGGCTTCGTGCATCTGCATGTTATATGTCAGACAGTAGCGTATTTATCAAGTTCTTTTATCCGCTTGACGATAAGGTCTAAGCGTTTTTTGGTAAGAGGGGTGAGTGTGTCCGGATTCTTGCCATCGAAGTCATCACCATAGATAAGTGCGTCCACTCCTATACCGTGATTGTAGTTTTCACGGATGCAGTTACGGAGCGTCCAGAGATTATCGAGATTCACCCAGTCGGCAGTGCGGTTTTTGATTTTACGGAACAGCACAATGGCCGAGCGCAGATAGTGTCCTACATGGTCGTAATCATGAAAAACACGTTCGCCCAGGTAATATATATCTATGTCCTGGTTCTCTTCATCCTCTACCACCTGGCAGAGGAAGAACGGGATATTCTTCAGGTTATCCCAATCAATGTAATCAGTAGGTTTCATAATATATAAGGTTTAATTAAAGCCATAATCAGAAGAGAAAAAGTCAAGGTATTTAGGATTCTGACCTGTAAGATGTTCAGGCAGAACCTTACTTTCAGCCAGGCACTCCTGCAACAGGCGGAACAGTACAATCTTCAGGTTTTCACCTTTTTTGTGATAGAATATATAGTTGACAGACCACACGCCATCATAATAAGTTATGTCAAACCTATTAGGCTTCAGTTCGACCAGCCCATCAATGAAAGTCATCAGTTCATCTACCTGCCAGTCATAAAGGGCAGTAAGAACCTTTGCTATATCATCGTTGCCGGTAACTGCATCCCATCTGTCCTCCAGAGCCAGCCGGATAAGGCTTTTCTCTCTGCTGTCCGTCTCTATGATATGGGAGGCAACAAAACAGCCGCCAAGACCTGAGACAGCATCAGGATGGGTATATGTAACGGTGACAAAAGTAGTACCCATCACATTCTCTATTTTATCAATAACAGCCTTTTTATCTTTGCCCAAGCCTGTGGCTGTGGCAGAAACGAATACGGTATCACCCTGTTTCATATAATATAAGATTTAGATTAGTCGTTTATAAATTCTTTTTTTATCGTCTGTATGGTAGAAACAGCCCTGCCGGTCAGTTTCGCCACATTGCGTATGGAGTAGCCTTTCTTCAGGAGAGAGATAGCTTCTTTATATTCTTCTTTTTTCTGATCACGGCTCTTGAAGCTGCCGGGATTCCTACCCAGGCGACCGCCCTTCTGGATGTACAAGGCACGGCCACTGTTCAGGCGGTCAAGTATGTTCTGACGCTCCATCGCTGCCAGCTCGCCCAGCAAAGTAGTAATCAATGAGGACAAAGGGTTAACCGTCTTGTCCGGAAGAAGTGTCTCTATATTCAGGTTCTGAATATAGACACTGACCTTATGCTTATGCAGCATATCGAGAGCCTTCAGCATTTCAAGGGTAGAACGGCCAAGACGTGAGACTTCTGTAACAAGCAGCATATCTACATGGTTCTGTGCATCGGTGCAGAAATCAAGGCACCCAAGCAGAACTGGGCGTTCATCAATAGCCTTGCATCCGCTTATCTTCTCTTCAAAAACCGCACAAACAGTGTAACCTCTATCAGCGGCGAGCTTCTGAAGGTCTGCAACCTGTCTGTCTGTTGATTGTCTAGCAGACTGAGAACTGACACGAGAGTAGATAACCACATTCATACATTTGTATCTTTATAACAGGTTAGTAATAGCTTCAGCAGGTATATCCAATTTGGAGAAAGCGAACATTTTTTTGCCCAGGTCTTTCAACGAAGCTCCGATATGGTACACTTCTTTATCGTCAACTATCAGGAAACGGTCATGACTGTTCCGGTAGGTTCTGATATTGATGGGTGGGTACTGGTCATTATGCTTGTCAAGGTCAAGCTGAAGCTGCGGTGTAATCTTCTGTGTATAGACAGTGGCCGACACACCCGGATTGCGTTTGCTCAGCATAAGCAATACAGATTCATCGACATAGTTGTCTATCAAAAGAAGGGATTTTCGTGCAGATCTGATAAGATCCGTTGCAAACTTGTAGGCATCGAATATCTGACCGTCAAAGAAGATGCCTTCTACCGGCGGCAGTGAAGTACGGACAAAGAAGTCTATCTGTTCAGAATGTCCGGCAAGGGTTTTCTCTATCCGGGAAAACCTGTCATCTATTCTCCGCTCGATGTCATTCAACCGTTGGTTGATGGAATACCCTTTCAATAAGTATTCTTTCAATACCTTATTAGCCCACTGACGGAACTGTGTACCTCTTTTGCTTTTCACCCGGTAGCCGACCGATATAATCACATCAAGATTATAGTAATCGACCTGATAGGTCTTACCATCAGAAGCAGTGTAGGCAAATTTTGCCCAAACTGAATCTTTTACCAGTTCTTCTTCTTTGAAAATGTTTCGTATATGCTTGCCTATAACACTTATATCACGACCGAACAGATTTGACATTTCTTCAATAGAAAGCCAAACTGTTTCATTTTCCATACGAACTTCCAGCTTGATGGTATCATCCGGCTGGTATAGTATTATTTCTCCTTGTTCCATTATTTACTATGCTTTTACATCTACAAAGGTACGAAAATATATCAAAGATTAAAATCAATACAAAAGAAAAGTGTACTGAAACATAAAAATAGATTTATTTCAGTACAAACATATAATCATAACATAAACAAATGCAATATACAAAACATTAAACGAGAAAAAATTAAGAAAATGGAAAGCAAACAATATCAAAATTAATCATTAACTTAGCATAGAGAATTATAAAAATAGAAATATGGTAGACATAAACGAAATAAAAAGATGCACACTCCAGGCAATGATGAAAGATGACTTGCTTATGCAAGGGCTGGTGTTGAAAGGAGGAAATGCCTTGCAGTTGGCATACGATATAACCAATAGAGGATCAATAGATATTGACTTCTCTATGGAAAACGAGTTTAAAGATAAAGATTTTGAAAGACTGTCAAGAGTATTTGGCGAATACCTGAATGAAGAGTTTGCTGAAATAGGTTTAGTAGCTTACGATGTAAAGTTTATAAAGAAACCAAAAACAGGTTCCATTCCAGAATGGAGAGGTTATAATTTAGAGTTCAAACTCATTGAACGTGAAAAGTTTGAGAAGTTTGGAGATGATATAGAAGCTATAAGAAGAAATGCTATCAAAATAAATGAATCTACACAGGAAGTCAAATATACAGTCGATATAAGCTCATACGAATACGTAGATAAGGCGATAAAGAAAGATATAGACGGGCTTATTTTAAGAGTCTATACACCAGAAATGATTTTAATCGAGAAAGTAAGAGCTCTATGTCAAACTATGCCTAAATACAAAGAGATTGTAAGCAGCGCAAGACAGAAAAAAAGAGCAAGAGATCTCTATGATATATGGATGATATGCCAGCATTTTAAGAATCTAAACTTAACAGAAGAATTATTCAAGAATATATTTGCCGCAAAGCGTGTCCCCCTTGCCTTTTTGGATAACTTTGAAATACTCAGAGAACAAAACAGAGAAGACTGGGAAGTTGTACGACAAACCATCAGCCATGATGAAGAGACAAAAGATTATGACTATTATTTTGATTTCGTCAAGAATCTTATAGAACCTTTTAGAATCCACGAGGATAAAAAAGATTCCAGCGAGGATCAAATTCAGTAAATCTCATATTATAAGTAAGATAGAATTTATGCACTTGTTTCATTTTTAGAAAAGGAACAAGTGCTTGTTTTTCATATCCTGCTTTTTCTAAATAGAAGCCTAAGGCCTGATGATAAGGATATATATAATGCATTTGATTATAATAATAGACCAGCTTATCAACATCAATTACGTTTTTTGCATTAATAATTGCTTCAAGAACCTGAGTTACACCACCTGAGTAAAAAGGTCTTGCTACAGAATCGAGAATAGTTCTCTCAACATCTGTAACAAAATAACAGTTACGAAATGGAACTACACCAAGCCTGTTATTTGACTGACCATTTATCAGGTGAAGTTTATAGTTCTGGATAGTCCTTATATTTGTGGTTTGTCTCGGTTTTTTATTAAATGCTGTATCTATTGCCTCTTGTTTCAACGTATTATCATACTTTATATAACTGTTACGCTCGTTAGTCATATATATATGCTTAGGCAACTGAAGAGTCAGGCCATGTATTGTAATGGCAGTATAGAAACTAAAATATGATGATCTCGATGACGCAGCCGCTAAGTCATAAATATCAGCTTTTGGTTTTGCATATAACGGAATAACAGACATACGTTCGTTAACAGAACTGACTTCTTCAACATTACATATATCCTCAATGTATTCGATAAAATCCACAAGTCGGTAATTTGTAAAACCATACACTTTCCTAACCGAATATAGTAACTCGATTATCTCTTTCTGATTAATTACATTATAATTAAAATCAGAAATCATACTTTTCACAATATGTTCATTCTTTTTTGCCAACTTTTTACTATTAGATTTCATATATGAAATCTATACGCAAAAGTATAAATTTTATTGGGAAAACAGTCTATTATTACAGTTATTTATATATTATTAAAACAATAAAAACATTAGAAGGTGATTAGAAAGATTGAAAATATCTCACCCCACAAAAAAACACATAATATATTACTAATTTTAGTACATTAGTATATACTACTTTTAGTATTTATCATTATATTTGCAGAAAAGACATAATAAGAAACTAATATACACATATTTATGAAAGCAAAGGTTTTATGTATTCTGAATCACAAGGGCGGTGTGGGCAAGACCACGACCACCATCAACCTGGGTGGAGCCTTGCAACAAAAAGGATATAAGGTGCTGTTAATCGACCTTGACGGACAGGCAAACCTTACTGAATCATTAGGTTTGTCTGCGGAACTGCCACAGACTATTTACGGAGCGATGAAAGGTGAATATCCGCTGCCGATATACCAGCACAAGGACGGTATGAGTATCGTACCCTCATGTCTGGATTTGTCGGCTGTAGAGACAGAACTTATCAATGAAGCAGGACGTGAGCTTATACTTGCGCACCTTATCAAAGAAAGCAAGGAGAAGTACGACTATATACTGATAGACTGCCCACCGTCATTATCATTGCTGACCTTAAATGCGCTGACCGCATCGGATCAGCTTATCATCCCGGTACAGGCGCAATATCTCGCCATGCGAGGTATGGCCAAGCTGATGCAAGTTGTAAGCAAGGTACAGCAGCGTCTTAACTCAGATCTGAAGATTGCCGGAGTACTGATAACCCAGTATGATGGAAGAAAGAACCTGAACAAGAGCGTTTCGGAACTGGTGCAGGAAACATTTCAGGGAAAAGTCTTCAGCACACACATACGCAACGCCATTGCGCTTGCCGAAGCACCGACACAGGGACAGGACATCTTTCACTATGCGCCCAAGTCAGCCGGAGCAGAAGATTATGAGAATGTATGCAATGAATTACTAACGGAAAAAATGAACTAAACTATGGCAAATAAGAAAGATCTGAAAAGCAGTATGGCACACGGGATGAGTAGCGGACTCGACAGCCTGATACAACCGACAACAAACAAACAGGAGCCAGAACAACCCCAAAAGGAGAAGGCTGTACACTGTAACTTTGTGATAAACCAGAGTATTCATGCACGCCTGAAAACGCTGGCGATACGCAAAGGTGTAACTCTAAAGGATGTCATTCAAGAAGCAGCATTAGAGTATTTGGATAGAAACGAATAAAATTAAAAATCATGGCAAAGAAACAACAATTAGGATACAAAGAAATAGAAGAGCGATTAAGAATAATAAAAGACAATCACGTACCAGCAGAAGAAATAGGCTATCACATACTATACTCTTTTGGAAAAGGGGAGCGTGATATTGCCCGCTATAAAGAAGGCAAAGGTATATTGAAAACCTTTGAAGGACTTCTTATTAAAGGTTTATTCTGCTTCAAAAGTACAACTACGCTGCATTTATCTGAAGAACTTGAAAGTTTAAAAGCAGATAACCAGGTACTAAAAGCCTTACCTAAAATTATAGCTGTAAGTGATGGTAAAACAATACTTGCATACGACCTTAGAGAAAAGGATACATACGAAAATAAAGTAGATAGACTTTATTGTGACTTTGCTTTTTTTTATCCGTTAATGGATGTAGAACGTGTACATTATGTAGAAGAAAGCCCTGCTGATATAAAAGCAGCAGAAAAACTTGCAAAGCTACATGATGAACTTCGTGCGTATAACGAGTTTAACAGTGATAATGATTTACATGATCTGAATATCTTTATAACCCGACTTCTTTTTTGTTTCTTTGCCGAAGACACGGGTATATTTGAAGAGAATCTATTCTCTGCATCCATACAACAATACACCAAGCCTGACGGTAGCGATTTATCAGAATATTTAGATGCTGCATTTAATATAATGGATTGTGATTTGAGAAATTCAGACACACTATCCATAATAAAGCAGTTCCCATATGTAAATGGTGGACTATTTGCCAAACATATCCAAATACCAAAGATGGGAGCTAAAGCTCGCAAGATTATCATAGAATGCGGTGAATTGGACTGGAAAGACATCAACCCGGATATATTCGGTTCAATGATACAGGCTGTTGTAAATCCTGAGGAACGTGCCAATCAGGGTATGCACTATACCAGTGTACCCAATATAATGAAGGTTATCAATCCTTTGTTTCTGGATGAACTTCGTGAGGAGTATAAGAAACTGGAAGAACAGCAAAAGCAGCTACAGCAACAATTAGATTTAGGTGCATTAAAACAAAAAGACTATTGCAACGCCTGTGCCCCTATTGAAAAGAAATGTCGTCAGCTCTTATTACGCATATCAAAGATGAAGTTCTTTGATCCAGCATGTGGAAGTGGTAATTTTCTTATTATCACTTATAAATCATTGCGCCTGTTGGAAATGGATATATTAAAGGTGATACGTTCATGTAAGCCTGGACAGCAAGAACTAAACTTTATTGATGGCTCTTGTATCACATTAAAGCAGTTTTATGGTATAGAATTGCTGGATTTTCCTCATGAAGTAGCCATGCTTTCACTATGGCTTGCAGAACACCAGATGAACCGTAAGTTCTCTGACGAATTTAAGGTAAACACACGTGCATTGCCTTTGCATAATATCACTCAAATAGTATGTGGTAATGCTTGCCGCATTGACTGGAAGGAAGTGTGCCCACATGAACCAGAAGATGAAGTTTTTGTGTTTGGAAATCCACCGTATGTAGGAGGAAAATTACAAACGAAAGAGCAAAAAGATGACTTAAAATTAATACTTGGTCATTTACCAAGTTTTAAAAATTTAGATTATATATCTATTTGGTTCTATAAAGCGTCTTATTACATAAATTCTAAAAGTAGCCTTGCATTTGTAAGTACAAATTCTATATGTCAAGGTGAACAGGTTGGTATGTTATGGCCATATATATATAAAAATAATGTAAATATATTTTTTGCATTCAAATCTTTTAAATGGTCTAATAATGCAAAAAACAATGCAGGAGTCACTTGTGTCATCATAGGATTGACAAAGAAATCAATGACTAAAGCTATCTACGATGATACTAAAAAAGAAATAGTTACCAACATAACGCCTTACTTAAATCAAGGGAATTCAACTATTATATATTCTTCAAATACATCTATAAGTAATTTACCTACTATGGAATATGGAAATATGCCATTAGAAGGTGGATATTTAAAGCTTAATGAATTAGAAAAAAATAGTATAATTAATGAGTTCCCAAAAGCTCAAAAATTCATTAAGCCTGTAATTGGAGGTGAAGAACTTATTAATTCTATACCTCGTTTCTGCTTATGGATTGACGATAAAGATTTAGAGGAAGCGAAATCAATACCTCCAATTTTAGATAGAATAAATAAAGTAAAGCAGTTTAGAGAAACTGGTGGAGAAGTAGCAAGAACTTTAGTAAATAAATCACACCAATTTAGATATAGAAAAGTAGCCATGGTAAATCAAATTGTAATACCATGTACATCATCTGAAAAAAGAGATTATTTACAATGTGGATTATTCGATTCTTCATATATTACTATGAATTCATTAGAAGTAATATATGACGCACCAATATGGGTATTCGGAATACTATCTAGTAAAATGCACATGGCATGGGTAAAAGCTGTAGGTGGTAGGTTAGAAACCCGATACAGATATTCAGCCCAACTATGTTACAATACTTTCCCATTTCCACACATCAGCGAAGAAAAGAAAAAACAAATAGAAGAAACTGCTGAAAATGTATTGGTAACCCGTGCTTTCTACCCAGAAAAGACTTTGGCAGAATTGTATGATCCGGACAAAATGCCGGAAGACTTGAAAGAAGCTCATGCAGTGCTTGATGATATAGTGGAAAGCTGTTATCCGGGCTGTCCATTTGCCAATGATGAAGCACGTCTGGAATGTCTGTTCAAATTATATGAGAAGATGACAAATAAAAAGTAATATATGGAAGTTAATTATCAAGGAAAAACTTATAACTTGTCAAGAAATAAATATAAAAAATTCAGACGCAGATGTGAGTCAAGGAAATTTACACCTGAACAGAATCATATATGGTTAAGTAAAATGGAAGAAATATTTAAAGGAAATAATTTGGAAGGTAATCCTGGAATGAAAAAAATCTCATTCACAAATATTCTATCTTTCATTTTATTATCTGCTTTTATTGTTATAATAGCATTGATATTTAATCCTTTTGCTATGATTTGTCTTATAGGTCTATTGGCAATGACTTATAAAATGTTAGTAAAGTAATATACTTAAATTATGGAAGTTCAGAATATAGTAAATATAAATTACCAACAAACAGGAGCATCAAGCGCAACCAACAATTTAGGTATGCGTGAAATGCAAGCTAAGGCATACGAAGCACGTAACCAACGTTTTTTGCTTATTAAAGCACCACCAGCTTCAGGAAAGAGCCGTGCGCTTATGTTTATTGCACTTGATAAATTGGCCAATCAAGGAATAAAGAAAGTAATTGTGGCAGTACCGGAAAAGAGTATAGGCCGTTCATTTAAAAATACAAACTTAAAAGAACATGGCTTCTTTGAAGACTGGAAAGTGGCACAATATTTCAATTTGTGCGACACATCAAATGAAAAGGATAAAGCTGACAGATTCTGTGAGTTTTTCAAACAGAAAGCTGCCAATATATTGGTTTGCGCACATGCGACACTGCGTAATGCTTCAGCCCAACTACCTGATGAAACTTTCAATGACTGTCTTCTTGCAATAGACGAGTTTCATCACACCAGTGCTGATGCAAATTCAGGACTGGGAGATATAGTACGCCGTGTAATGAATCACACAAACGGGCACATTATAGCCATGACAGGTTCATATTTCCGCGGTGATGGCGTACCCGTCTTACGCTCTGAGGATGAAGCACGCTTTTATCCGGTAACATATAACTACTATCAGCAGTTGAATGGCTACAAGTATTTGAAGAATCTTATTTTGGGGTATCATTTTTATCATGGTGTTTATCTTGACCATATATCAGAAGTACTTGATACACATAAGAAAACAATCATTCATATACCAAGTGTAAATTCACGTGCATCAACAGGAAAAACGAAGTACGAAGAAACAGCGGAGATAATGCGCCTGATAGGTAAAGTAGAAAGAAAGGACTACTATACCGGTATATATTATGTACGAACCAATGACGGCAGGTTATTGAAAGTAGCCGACTTGGTAGAGGATGATCAGAAAGACCGTAATATGGTACAGACATATCTTCAGAACATGAAAAAGGCTGATGATATGGATATTATCATCGCATTAGGAACAGCCAAGGAAGGGTTCGACTGGCAGTGGTGTGAAAACTGCCTGACTATCGGTGTACGTGGCTCTCTTACGGAAGTTGTGCAGATTATAGGTCGCTGCACACGTGACAGTGAGGGTAAAGAAACAGCCAGATTTGTAAACATGATAGCCATGCCTGATGCAGAACAGGCTGATGTAAAGGTGGCTGTAAATGATTTCTTGAAAGCTATTACAGCGTCTCTTCTTATGGAGCAGGTAATGGCACCGAACTGGCATTTCAAGACAATTAAAGAAGATAAAGAAAAGCCATCTTCTGAAGATTTAAGGAGTATAACAGTAGAAGGGCTGAAACCTTTATCCAGCGCAAAAACAAAGATGATTGTACAGGAACAGTTGGATGACCTTAAAGCCGCGATATTACAGGATGAAATGGTAGTAAAAGCTATAAGCGGTTCTACAACTGCCGAACGCTTGAATAAAGAACTTATACCTAAAGTCATAAGGGAAAGATATACGGATTTGACAGATGATGAAGTGGAAGAAGTAAGACAACGTGTAATCTTAGACACTATATTCAAAAGTGGTGAAGTTGTAGATGATAAGGGAGAACCTATCACTTTTGAACCGGGAAAACAAGAAAAAGAGAGTGAAGGAAACAAGCTGCTGAAAATAGCAAACAGGTTTATAGAAATTGACAAATTGTCTATTAACCTGATTGATACGGTAAACCCATTTCAGAGAGCTTATGAGGTCATGTCTAAGTCTATTGATGCACCTACATTGAAAATCATTCAGAATACCATAGCTGAACAGAAGTTTAATCTGACCATTGAAGAAGCAATAACCTTATTCAAAGGTCCGTTAAAACAGTATATTCAGGAACATAATGGGAAAATACCATCAGCTGATGATCCGAACCCCAAAGTTCGAGAGCTGGCAGCTGCACTTCAGATGATGAAAAATCTGAAAGAAAGAAAAATGAGAGGTTTGGACTTTAATCCTGATGAATTTAAGAAATAAAACATATGGAATGGCCAAAAGAACTTTTAGATATATTCGAAGATCCTTTATTGGATGATGTCAGACCAAAAGCAACAGCACCAACAGCTAATGACCGTCTGGCAATGAAACTTGTGGAAATAACAGATTGGGTGGAGTCTCACGGTAGAGAGCCACAGAAAACAGGCGATTTACAGGAAAAGCTACTGTTTGCATCACTTAAAAGCATCCGTAACAATCCAAATAAAGTTTCATTAAAACCTTTCGACAGGCTCAATTTATTGGAGGAATAATATGGATATTGATAAAGAACTGGAAGATATATTGAATGACCCTTTATTAGAAATGACTGAAAAGGAGCGTTCTCTTTTTGAAATACCTGAAGATATGAAGAAGGTTATTGAGAAAAAGAGAAGCAAAGCTGACTATGTAGCTCAAAGAAAGCCTTGTGAAGATTTTTACAAATATCAGCCTCTATTTGAGAAGGTTCATGAAGACCTCAGAAAAGGTATAAGAAGCCTTGTTAAGTTATCAAAAACTGAAAATATAGAAGCTGGTCAATACTTCATCATTGATGGGCAGATGTTATACCTTGATTATCTTGATACAGAAACTAAATGGAAAGATAATGTAAGGGGTAAAAATGGAAGAACAAGATGTATTTATGAAAATGAAACAGAATCAGACATACTACTTCAAACATTACGTAAAAATGTAATGGAGAATGGTTATGCAATCACAGAGCCACAAGAGGAAACTCATAAAAAGTTCTTCCAAGAATCAGATATTAAAAGTACAGATAAAGTAACCGGATATATTTATGTACTCCGTTCTTTATCAAATAATCCTTCAATAAAAGAGCTGAATAATCTTTACAAAATAGGTTTTTCAACGACATCAGTAGAAGAACGTATAGCCAATGCAGAGAAAGAGCCGACATACCTTATGGCACCGGTTGAAATTATAGAAACCTATAAGATTGTGAACATGAACTCACATATCTTTGAAACTATAATACATCAGCTTTTCAATGCGGTAAACTTACAGATAAGTGTAACAGACAACAACGGAGATACACATAAACCTAAAGAGTGGTTTATTGTACCATTGCATGTAATAAATACTGTCATAGAAAAAATAATGGATGGAAGTATAATTGATTATACTTATAATCCACAAATGGAATGTCTGGAAAAAAGAAATGTAAAGAAAGTATCAAATTATGATACAACAGGAATGAAGGTGTTGAACCTGAATATAAAGAAGGTTTTCTTCGACCAGATTATAAAAGGAGAAAAGAAAACAGAATACCGGGAATTAAAACAAACAACCTTAAACAAATATACCTATATAGATGAAGCTGACGGCAAACGATATTTACGAAGATATGATGCCTTACGTTTATATGTAGGATACAGGAAAGACAGGGAAAATGCACTTATACAGGTAATTGATACTACTTATAATGAGGGGGTTGTGGAATATCATTTAGGAAAAATATTGAGTCATGAAAAGTAGGTTATTTATTTTAAATCATTTTGAAGATGAACATAATAACAGATAAAGATCAGGTCTTTTATTTCTGCAAGAAAGAATATAACGAAAAAGAAAAGGATAATGTACCTGAAGATGACATAGCATATTACGGATGGAGTAATAATATGAATTTAGATTTTGGCAGCTACATAAGAGGTTATAAGTATGCAGCAGAAGCAACTTATAATGAATTTAAAAATTGTAATGGTAGAATTTATATTCAAGATACGATATGCTATCCGTTAGTTTTTCTATATAGGCATATAGTAGAATTATACCTAAAGTACGCCTATATAGAAATACAAAGACGTAGTGAGCAAGAAATAAAACAATTATTAAAAATAGGTCATGACTTAGAAAAGTTATGGTCTTTTTTAAAACCAGATATTGTTATTCTATCTCAGCGTATTAATTTATGTGTTGATATAAAAGCAATAGAACATTATATCACATCCATAAGTAAAGAAGATAAAATGTCTTTTGATTATAGATACCCTATCACAAAAAGCGCTCAAGTCATACATAATAAAAGTTCATATCTCAATGTAAAGAATTTGCATGACAAGATGAATGCATTCTATAAATATTTTGATAACACAATATCATGCTTAAAAAACCAACTGTTTTACTTGAAATATAATGAGGATTTTAATAGATGCTTTTTAAAGGAAATAGAAAGTTCTCTTGATATTATACAAAGTTATATTGAATTAAGAATAAAATTAGATGCAGAAGAGAAAAATAGAGATAAAAATGTAACAAATGCATGGTTATCACTTGGCGAAATACCAAATGAAAGAAAACAGGAAAAAAATACAGTTTATGAATATGTAAATAAACTAACAGAGAATCAGAAATCTTTATTAATTATATTATACTTAACTGGGCGTGATATAAATTCATATAAAGAAAAGTTAGCTTATGAAAAGGAAGAACATTTAAAAGACATCTTTAGACTCATATATTCAAACTGTAATAGCGAAGTAAATTTTAAAAATGAAAAAAATCTAATTAAAGACAATATGTTACATGATTATTTGTTTGGAAGAACACATTCAGTAGAGTATGTAAAAAATACTTTGCAAGAATTAGAAATAGAACTATAACCGCCTCCGGCGGGGTGACTGCCGGGGACTTCGTGCATTTGCACATATAGCGTTAGGGATTGCAGGGGAAAGCCCACAGCCCTGCGAGGACTTGCAACGAAAAGCCCGACCTGAAAGGAAACGCCCAAAAAGAAAAAATCCCCTGAAGCATATACTCCAGAGGACTTTTACGATACACATATCTTTATTTGTAATACAGTTTCAGATCGTCTGTTGCAATCTGCTTGCCATCTTCAAAGGTCAGTGTCTTACGGTCTATCTCCTTGCCGTTCTTACGGACAACAACCACCCATTGCATCGGCTCGTTCACTGCCCCATCGTCACCATCGACCACACCACCGGAAACGGCAAACTCAATCGCACTGCCTTCAGTGGAAAGCGTAACGGAAGGTACAGCCAATGCGTCATCATCAAGAATAGCCGTACCCTTGAACTTCTCATTTGTGTTCTCATTAATCACTGATGTGCCGTTAGCAGCCACCACCACAGACTTTATATAGCTCCGGTAATCGCCTGACTGCTGAACGGTAACCTGATACATAGCCCCCTCACCGCCACCGGGTTCATCATCTTTGCTACAACCCACAAGACCACCAATCACGCACAGGCAAACAGCCAACCGATAAAATAACTTTTTCATAAGCATAAATATTTAAGTTTATAAATAAACCACGCAACCCAAACCGATGTGGTTATTGTTGCGAAGGATTGAATTAAACAACATCTCAAACCGGTATTCGGCAAAAAGAGCAACCTTATGGCTCAGCAGGACTTCAGGTCTTATGCCCACTTCATAACCATAGACAAATGCCCGGCAACGCTCCAGATAAACCAGTTCGCTTTTCGTCTTAGCCCGCTGATAGCCGATTGTACCGGAAGCCACACCCAGTAAGGAGAACTTGCGCCCCTTCAGGAGCCAGTATGCGAACTCCGGGCCGACTGTTACGGTGTTCGCCTGAACCTGTTCACGGTTCAGGTTACGATAATTGAGGTTAGCCCCCACCCTGAAAGTCTTAAAGACTTTGCCATAGCCCAGCGTACCCTGTACCTGGCTTTCGTCCACCACATAATCAACTTTCATGTTCAGATAGTTGCTGCCGATATACTGTGCCCTGCAAACAGCAGTCAGACACAACAGGCAGCTTATAAAAAACAGCTTTTTCATAGAATTACGGATTTACTTGTATGGTAATCTGTTTTCTCACCGGCAAACCGTACCGGCTTGAAACGGTAAACTCAATCAATGTCTCGCCTGTACTCTCAGGCATGAACACCACCAGATTATTGTGTTCAAGCGCAACACCCTCGTCACGTGTAGCGTCATATCCGGAAATATAAACCTGCCCCTTACCCTTGACAAACCGTGCGGAAGCCTTTACGCCATACTGGTCTGTAGCAAGCAAAAGGTTAAACTCCACATTATCGGACAGGCTGACCATATCAGGCACATTCTGGAACTCCACATTCATATCAGGAGTAGAAACATCAAGCCTCACGCTGTCAGCCCTTGTCACCATTTCGCTGGCAACGGACATCTTCAGGCTCATAGCTCCTGCCGTTGTCGGGACAAAATCAAAAGAGAGTTTGCCATTTGTCTTATAATCATATTCAAAAGACTCACCGGGCGAATATTCGCTGTTATCAACGATGATCACGCCATTGCCACCCTCTATGTCAAACATGGTAAGCAGCTGGTCGCCGTTGTCAGGATCAAGACCATTAACGGAAAACGTACAGTTCACAGCCTTGCCAACCGCAGCCGCCCCACCGTCAATGCTTTTGAGTGAAACGGAAAAGTCACGGCTTATCAGATTGAGTTCGTTATCACAGGCAGATAAAGCCAGCATAAAGAACAGTGCAGAAATAAGACTTCTCATAGGCTTAAAATTTAAAACTTGGTTATTCTATCAAACAAATCATTCAAATCTACTCCCCTGCTTCTCAGGAAAGCGATATACTTCACCATCACGGGCAGGTTATCTGACTGCTCGATATTGGAAAGCTGCTGTCGGCTTATGCCCATCATTTCAGCTACGCTTTTGGCTGTAAGCTGTAAGCGGATGCGCTCGACCTTTAATTCATTCGTCAGTTCCATATATGAAATTTATTGGGTTTATCATTCTGTCATTTTTTATCACCTCATAGTGAAGGTGATTGCCAGTACTCAAGCCTGTACTGCCCACAAAACCGATAACATCACCTTTCGTGACCACAGCACCCTTGCGTCTGTAAATATGCGTAAGATGCGCATAACGTGTCTTGAAACCGAAGCGGTGTGTTATAACAACCGTTTTGCCATAACCGGGCACATTGCCGGAAAAGGAAACCGTGCCATCGGCTGCGGCATGTACAGTGGCCGCATACTCAACCGCCATGTCAAGCCCAGCATGAAAGGTACGTTTACCGCTGACCGGATGCACCCGATATCCGAACCTGTCGGATATGCGGTAATTCTCTTTAAGCGGTGCCACAGACGGTACAAACCTGAAAATATCCTCCTGACGGCTTATAATATGCCACACGGGAGCGACCTGTTTAAAATCACGTGCAGTCTGCAACACCTCTGCCACCAGTGTGCGCTTATCCTGTGCTGTGGCTCCAGAAAGAGAAAACAGCACAATCAAAGCCACGCTAAAGCTCCGACACATTTACGATATCGCTGTTCTCCAGGTCAAAAAGAACATGACGGCCACCGTTTTTTTCGTTTATCTCGATACGGAAAAACTTGTCATCAGGAATAGTGAACTTATCAAAAGCAATCACATACTTCATCTTGTCGTTGCCCTCGATACGAGGAGCGTAGTTTTCGGAGAACAAAGCCTGCTGGTCAACCTCCTGGGATGCTGTCAGCTTCGCAGTCTTACGGTCAACGATATAATACCGGATATAGTCTATGTCGTAAGGAAGACGGCTCTTGTTCTCAATTTCAAAAGTGAAAAGCAGCAGATTATCGTAGATATGCAGGTTATTGAGTGAGAACACTATCTTATTGCGAACAATACCCTTATTGAAAATCTGCCGGCGTGCGTTATACACCCTGTTCATCACATCGTCACGTTCGCCAGCCGGGATGATATTGTCAGTAAGAATCACATTCGCCTTTTTCTCCGGCTTTTTCTCGCCCACCTCATATACAAAAGCATCCGGTTTATCCCGGTAATCGACATTGAATGTAAAGAACCTGCCGCTTTCGGTAGCAAACGAGACATTGGTCTGCTTTGGGAACTGCTGCACGCTGCCTGTACGTGCTATCATACGGATAATATTCTCCGTATTCTCAGCCTTACTGACATTGATACAGGTATCACCGTAATCAATGTAAATCACCTTTTCGGGAGCAATGAGGTGAGTCTGTGAAACCTCATTGATAAAAACCGTATCAGGATTTATGCTTGTCATGCCAGGAAGGAAATAGTTTGTCTGTTCAAGACTGTCAGCATAGGACACATTGAAGGAATAGAAAAAGCCTCCTTCAGTCGCCACGCTGACGGTAGTCTGCTTGCTGAAGCTTTTGCTGTTCGCCTTGATACGGAGAATATGCGGTACATTCTCCGGGTTATCCACCGCCACAAAATCAGTAACCGCCTGACTATATTTCACCGCTGAAGGAAAAATCAGATGTATGGTTTTGGAATAATTTACTGCGATGGGCAGACTCTCAACCGGGCGTATCTGCGCTGTAGCCGATACAGCCACAATCAGAAGGATTATATTCAAGAAAAGTGCTTTCATTTCAAATAAAGTTTATAGTTTGACTTCACCGTAACGACAATCTGGTTGTTCTTCTTACGGAACACGCTTTTAGCGGCATTGCTGACGGCGTTAACGCCTGTACTCAACACATCTGTGCCATAGATACCCGTATTCAGGTCACCCACCACTTCATCAGCCGCCTCCTTGCTTGCTTCAGCCTTTATATTCAGCGGCACATATATACCGGGCAAGCCATCCTGATCATAGACGGTCTTTTTAAGCTCGTAGATGCTGTTGCCTACCCTGACGGATTCAATGGCGATATTGATTCTGTCCTGGTCAAGTTTGACCGTGCCGAAAAGTGCCGTACCCTTGTCAAGCAGCAATCCATTAGGAAGCTGCATCTCTTGAAGTGTAACCAGCTTTATGACACTGCCGGAAGTAATCTTCTGGTCACCTGAAACAATCGCCTCAATGGTATTACCCGTATTCTGAGGTTTATCTCCGGAAAAGAATCTGCTCGCAGCAGGTTTGTTTTCGGGTTCAGGTGCCGGTTTGGTTTTCGGTTTCTCCGTTTTCTTCTTCACCGTCTTAGGCTTCGGAGCCGCCTTAGCCATGCTGTCAGCCCTTTGGTTAGCTCTCAGCTGCTGCTGAAGTGCAAGTACTTCAGGATCTTCTGTATAAACCCCTTCTGCCCTCTCATGATAGACCTTATCGGAAAAGTTCTCATATTCAGGCTTGGCTTCAGAACTCATCATATCGTCTATGGTGAAATCACTCTGCTGCTGTGCCCTTAAAGAGGTATTGACATCCTGCATATTCTCATCATCATCAGAACCGCTTAAAGCCATGACAATCACCAAAACCAACAGTACGAAAATGCCGAATGAAGCGAAAACGATAATCTTTGTCTTAGTCGTCTTATCCATAGGCTCACTGTTTAAGCGGTTGTTCTATCCGTATAATCTGCTGCAAGAACTGGCTAAAGAAAAACCCTGTCACGTTCTCCGGGAACTGCGGTGTTGTTCTGACAAGCTCACCCCTTGTGCGTATCAGGAATTTAAGTTTCTGTCCGGATACACTATGAATGGTAAGTGTGGAAGAAAACTCAACCTGATAAGGCTCGTTATCACCGGCAATACGCTGCACGCTGTCAAGCTCACATTTATACACCGCACCGTTCTGAACGGCATCAGAATAAGCCTTATCGTTATAATATTTGGAGAATATGGCATTCAGGTCGTTTTTATTGATATAAAAAGCGGCATGAGCCTGATTACGTTTCATATCGAGCCTGTCAAAGCTGTTGGCATAACGGGTGGCTTCGGAGCATGTATTCTTGACCAGTGCGATAAAAAGGTCTTCTGCATCTTCGGCATGAGTCTTCAGGTATTCGCCGGAGCGTTCGACTACGACAACCTTATTCAGTGCGGAGAAGTTAACAGTCAGCCCCCATGCCAGAACCAGCAGCACCACCAGCAAAGCAAAACCCAGACACAGTTTGAGGTTGACAGCCCCTTTACGCTTGGCTTCAGCCAGCGTATCAAATTCTTTCAATATATCATCTTTATTCATGATCGGCAGGATTTAAAACAGTTCACGACAATACTTCACACTCTTGGCAAACAGAAACAGTTTGAAGACAAATGCAAAAAGCAACCCCAACATCGTATATTTGTTCTGTCCGCACATCTGCATGACATTTTCAGAAATGACGGAACCCAGCGCATTTGCAATCAGGAAAGCCGGGATCATCATATAACAGACAAACAGATTTTTCAGGTAAGCATGTGTATAATGCCTGGTTTTCTCGTCAAGAAAGAGAATAATCGCAATCGGTGTAACAATCTCCAGCAGGATAAGATACAGATACCTTGCAGCGGCGAAGAAGAAGAAAATATACTTAGTCGCATACAGAAGAACGGTATAAACCGCAATATTGAACGGAAGGGCTATCACCTCGTCAATCTGTTTGCCCACCCAGTTGCTACGTCTGTTAACCTCTTCGATATAATCTCTTGTGAAAGTAGCAATGGCTTCGTCTATGCTCAGATCGACATCTTCCTGATAGTGTTCTATCAGTTCATTCTGAATATTGCCCAGAGCCGTCTCAACAATGGTAAAGGCAAACGGAGCCGCCATGATAATGGCAAACACATAGATATAGATATAAAACAGCTTGAAGAACTGTTTCATGTCAGCCGGTCTGTCACCTTCACTGAAGGCTTCTTTCCATGCGGTAACAAACTTCTGGATAACAATAATAATCGCCACAAAAGTGCACAAGGCAATGATGCCCTTGCTGACATCATTTAGTTTAACGGCTTCATACGCCTGTATAACATTATCAATCACTTCCATAGGCTCACGATTTATCAGATTTAAGTGCGGCAATCCGCTTTATTGCATCATTAACGGTATTGAACCTTGCCCTCTCGTCAAGCAGTTTGTCCTGCTGTGCCCTGAGCTTTGCATCAAGGTCAATTATTATCTTCAACCTTTCACCGTCCGTCATTTTCAGATCCGGCGAAATGATGGTGCGTAAAAGGTCAAAGGATGTAATACTCTCCTCCATAATATCATTGAGCACTTTGGTATAGGCATTATACCCCTCCTGCGTATAGATGTCTGTACGTGAACACTCGGTTGCTGAAATCTTCAGCATTTCGCCCTGAAGCTTCAGTACATTCAACACCATTTTGGAGTTCTGGATAAGACCACTCACCTTACGGTACAGGTCCAGGCTCTCAGTCAATATATTGCGTGAGTTATCCAAAACCTTAAACTGTTCGTAAGCCTGTTTGAGTTCTTTCGCCCACGTTATCTGTGAAAGTTGTGTCAGTGCCGGGTCTGTAACCACAAACTGAGAAAAGGCAGGTGTGGCCAAACAGAACGTCATGATGACACTACATAGAAAAATCCGTCTCATAGTCTTTGTGTTTTAACTGTTTATACTGTTCGATAGCTGTCTCCAGACTGCCGACCTCTCTGTATATCTCCTGTAACCTGTTCCATTTCTCGCCATCCGTCTGAAAAGCCAGCAGCTTTTCAGGAGAAAGCTCCAGACGCACCACAGTAGCGTAGTTATCCATAAATCTCAGGAAAATTTCGGAGTACGGTCTTGTGCCCGTAAAATCATTGCGTATGGACTTCATCAGGTTAATATGACTCCGATTCTTGATATGGAACGCCTCGATTGTCTGGTCATATACCACCTCATTGGCCGGAAGCACATAAAGAAGCTGCGTATTGGCAATGATACCCTTAGTATATTCATTATCCGGCAGCTGTGCCATAGACTGTACGATTGTGCCCACAGCCCCATTCTCTTTACGGAGTTTCTGGTAACAGAAAGCAACCGTAGAATGGATATCGGCACCTGAAAACGTATCTTTGATGGACTGGCTTTCGGCGTATTCGTCAAAGATCAGCATACCACGCACCGACCTGTCGGAAAGAATCTTGTTTTCAATGGTATCAAAAAGGATAGTCATAATCACGGAGATAAGGAAAGGGTCTTTCTTTATCTTCGTAAGTTCGAAGACAATAAAATCACGGTTCTGCATATCATTCTCCAGTGGGGAATGTCTGCAAACATTCTCATAGAAGCCTCCCGGCATGAACTCGGAACACACGTGCAGAAAGCTGTCTATATCGAAATATTCAGGAAGGATATTCAGCCTGTCATACAGGCTGTGCCCCTGCTGCCTCACATAATCGTAAAAGTCAGGGAAAGAATGACCGTCTGTCTTATCCTCGTAATACTGACGGATAATCTTTGTAAGGGAAACGACCTGTTTAGTGTCTTCCATAATGCTTTTGGTACGCCAGAACTTCAGCACCAGATTAACGAGCGTCTTTATTTTCTCGTTATCAGGCTGTACACCGCCCGTATAAAAAGGATTTATACCCAGTGGAGAAGTACCGTCATAATCAATGTGCAGCGACTTATCTTTATATAGTTGGGAAAGCTGGTAGAAACTTTTTCCGAACTCAACCACAATCAGCTTGTAATTCTGCTCAATACACTGCTGAATGATATTAAGAGAAACCACCGACTTACCACCACCGGTACTTGCCGCCACAATCATGTTGCGTGCAGGAATACGTTTTTTAGAGGCATCCCAAATATCTTTTCTGACCGGAGCCTGAAACAGGCGGTCATTAAAAAGAATACCCTCTTTATCACTTCTGAAAGTAGTATAGTTTATAGCCATACAAAGTGAGGAGTGCAAATCAGAGAGGAACATGAAGTCATCATCCAGACAGTTTTCACGTCCAAGAACCGAACCGACAAAAATATTATAAAGACCTTCATAAGAAGGGATATAATATTTAAACCCGGCATTGGTAAAGATCATCTTCACCTGCTCGATACAGCGGTCAAGAACCGCGTCTTCATCTTCAAGCAGCATGATATTGAAATGTGTCTTACAAAGTACATTCTCTTCGTTGATAATCTCCTGTTCATAGTTAGCCAGACCTTCATAACGGCTTTTGATAGCCTTGTCAAACTCACGGTATCTGCCGAAGAGTCTCACCCTCTCGGATAGTTCGTCACGGTAACTGCTACCGGCAAACCGCCATATCTGGTTTATGACATGTGAACAAGGAAGATGAACGCCCAGCCTTTCGAGCATAGACATATAAAGGCTGCTGTTAGCCTCTTGTAGTGTACTGTCTGTAACGTATGTTTTCATACGGTCAGGCAAGTAGCGTTCATCACAAACGGAAAAGAAAACACCTTTTTTATGTCCGATACGTATCATATCGGCACACTGTATGTCTCTCAGACCTTCATCATCATGGAATCCGTTAACGAAACGGAAGACATGCTGTTTTATCTCTGCCACACTCAGGGGCCTTATCTGTGTGCCTCTGATGTTGCGTATGATGGAAACGGCACTTTCAACCGCTTCAAGAAACTCAGAAAGCCTGTCCTTGTCGGCTTTCGTCAGTTTCTCACGGTAATCCAACGGATTAGCCTGATAAGCCTTCTCCAGACTGGAGAGTGACGAGAGTGTAAAGGAAAGGATGCAGAAATGGTGAAGGTATTCTCTGCCCTCAAAGTATCTGCGTTCAGCTTTCTGGATATAGGTATCACCCTCTATCACATAATCGGATTTGAATTTCCGGCGCAAGAATATATCCTGTTTATGGATAAAGCCATTACGCACATACTGAAACGCCCTGAAGAACTCATTGTGTCTCTGCTCCAGGTCGGCAGTGTCAAGCGAATATGCTTCAGGCAGCTCCATCAGATAAACAACGGAAATGTCGCCGGATTTGGTAAGAATAGCCGAGCCTACTGTATCAAGGATACAATAAGCCTGTGCTGCTGCAATTTTCATAAGCCTCTGGTTTTACAGGCTGTGCAGCAAGTCCTTGTTTGAAATAACGAAAATATTTTTTCTGAATTTATTGAATTTGCGTTCAATGGAAAGATTGATAAACAGCACACGTAAGAAGACAGAAACAAGTGCGCCCACCATCAAAGCAACTATAAACATCACGAAAGAACCTTCTCCGCTCATGGCATTTGTCAAAAACCCCACAATAAACAGAACCAGGACAGCCAAAATAATACAATAAACAAGAAAGAATCTGGTATTCATCCCATGTACTTTCAAAGGGGTTTCCAGCCCCTTACGCACCTGAAATTCCATTTACAGGGACATTTTAAGTTTACTGTTCACCAGAGCTATGACGGCAGCAATGATAGCCAGGCCGATAATGATATAGCCGACTACCCAAAGAAGATTAACGATACCCTCCTTGCGTGTGCCTTGTCCGTCACGGTCGATAATCTTGTCGTAGTTCATCACGACACCGATACCTACACCGACAATCAGAAGCATGGCAATCACAGGAACGGCATACTCACTAAGGAAAGAATTAACTTCGGTTCTCAGACCTCCACTTATCTGGAGGAATACAGTAAGAATTGTGTTCATAAGCTCTTGTATTTGATTAGTATTAGGTTTTCTTACTCGCACATAAAATACTCCGCCAGAAATGATAAAATCACAACCGAAAGTGTACTTATATAACAATATTGTACAAAAACCGTGCCTGCAATGACAAATTAAAAGATATTTTACCAAATACACTAACATTCAGCATTTTACATAAATACAAGAAAAAGAACAGGAATGTGGAATTTCCACACTCCTGTTCTACATTATTGGGGAATTTTAAGCAGATTTCTACAATGAAAACTAATATTGCATAGATGTTAAAACACCATTCTCAAAATAGTAATACTCACAAGAATAACCAAATTCTCTTGATTTATGTTCATAAACCCATTGTTCGTGAACTCCCCAAGAACCTTTTGTTGTATTAACATCATCTGGATAGCCCAACGCTTCTATGACCATATCATCAGACCAACCTATTTTGATATTCTTTAAAGCAATTAATTTAGCATTTTGAAGACCATACTTTTTAGTGTTCTTTTCAAACTTATCCCAATCAATCTTGATATAACTTGAATTTATATCATAAATAATATTGAAGCCATATTTTCTAATTAACATTTCAATTTTAGAAAGATCAGAGCCATTATTTACAAATTCAGCAACTTTGTTCTTATTATATTTATTAGAAAGTCTTTTCAAAACTTCTTCATTACAGATTTCAATGTAATGTAAACTAATATTTTTATCTATAGGAACATAAGATTTTAATCTCTTAAGTTTATCAGCTAAAAATTGTTTTCGTTCTTCTTCCTTCTTCTTTTTTTCTTGTTTTAACAGTTTTGCTTGTTCTAATAATTCGTTCTCTCTTCTGACCGCGTCATAAACAATACTGTCACTAACTTGAGCAGTATTATAATATTCAATATCCAGGTTTTTATCACCATCATTAAAATAAAAACGTAATCCTTTACCATCTATATTTAGTGCAACAACCCTTTTACACTTAAAATAAGCATAAGGAGTTAGCCTACATTATTCATAGTGGATTCATTTCAGGTTATCAAAACAGATATGGGGACAATCTGAAGCCTCCAACTAATGTCTATCATCGAATGACCGCTTGATGTAGAGTTATAATCCTGTCCGAAGCCTTGATTTCGGCATGCTCAGGTCTGATTATCACGTCCATTTTTATGGAGCGGATATGACTTATAAGTCCGATTACAGAATCGGACTCAGGTTGATTTCAGATTATTCCACTTGTCAGGCAGAGAGTCTCGTCAAGGCTTGCGACAAAGCTTCAAGGTGTCGATGGTGTGGGGAAAAGCTGAACCTTATAAAAGTCTTTTTTTCGACTATGAAGACGGCACTCAGCATAATCCGCTTCATGAAGCTGTCCATCGTGAAGGCGCCGACCTCTGTATTGGAGAAAGCCTTCGACCTGAGACGGTATGCGGTCACATATGCCGCGCCATATAGAAACAGCCGGAACATATTGGCTCTGAAAGAACTGCACGACATCCTGTCGGCTCGAAAATACTTCAGGTCTTTTATCCATAGCTCCATTGTGCCGCGCTTACAGTAACGTCGATATACTGTCTCGGGCTTGTTGTTACGGTTGCTTGTGACTATGAAGCGGACGTTTACACCCTTGTCGGAGACTTCGATTTTTGCAATCACCCTCTGTCTGTATTTCCATGATTTGGCTTTGTACTCAAAGCTGTAGTAACGGCGTACATCCTCATGGTGAAGTTCGAAATCCCCCTTGGCACGGCGCAATTGCTTGTCGATTTTCTTCATAAGCGCAGGATTGCCCGACAGCCCTGTGATAAATCTCACATAAAGATGTGTCTTGACCCAGTCCATAAACTCATGGCTGCAGAAATGACTGTCCCCGCGGAGTTCTATTATTGTGTGAGGCCATTCCTTATGGATGTATTCAATGACTCTGCGCAGTATACCGAAGATGTTCAGCGACTTGTTGCGTCGTCCCGGTCTCAGTAGAGGAAGTATCAGCTTGCCGTTCATACCGTCGAAAATAACCATCGGCATGTAGCAGTATTCGTCATAGTAATCATTGAACAGCGACAGCTGCTGCGCCCCGTATGTGTTGGCATTTGTATCGTCAACGTCAAGAATAATCTTACGCGGAGCTTTGTCGAAGGATGAGATGTAGTCCTTGACAAACAGTTCTGCTATTTTCCATAAGGTCCTTTTGTCAATATGATTCTCAAGCCGTGTCATCGTCGGTTGTGAGCACAGGCCGGGATCCGATGCCTTGCGGCCCACGCTCATCTTAAGGGCACTGTCGTGGCGCAGGCGGTCGCAGTCGTTGGCATCCTCGTAGCCGCACATTATCTGTCCGACACGCTGGCAGACCATCTCTTCGTAGGAATGCTGTACGAAAAGTTGATTTCGATAATCCGGAATTAGGCGCGCTATCTTTCGCGCTATGCTGTCTTTCATTAGACCGACAAGCACCAGTCCTCCATTGGACGAGATGTCCGGGGCATTGAAATCGACCTGAATTTTCCTGTCAGGAAGCACGTCTTGAAAAGAAAAAAGATTTTTCTCTTGACTGACTCCGTTATTTGTTGTATCTTTGCACATGAGAACGCCGGTATTAAGTTTATTTTTAACACCTTAAAGTTAATGCTTTTCTTGCAAATATACAAGAAGGGCGTTCTCTTTTTTGTGGAGACTATGAATTATTCAGGCTAAGTTTGAAATTTGATTTTTGAGTTGCCAATTCATATTCAAAAAAATATTTTATTGAGGTTCTAATGTAATGAAAGCAATTCAGCGTTTACCCACTACAAGTAAACGCTGAACATTTTATTTGTTTATAAGAGTTTCAATAGCAGTTTTGAAATCATTAATGAATGGAGTGATTACTTTGATGTTGTCGTTGTAAAAATATGACATCAAATTTGTTTGTTCAAAATGAATCATATTAGTCTTAAACCATTCTTTTCTAGTTACACGTAGTGGCTCTTGTCCTGCTACCATAGGAAATGTTTCAATTATTGAATCTTTAATCAATTCAATATTATATCTATGTGGAAGATTGTTCCAATATGGATGTTCAAGATTTTCTAAAAGTTTTGACAAGTAGTTGAAAACTTGAAATTCAGGAGTTCTTAATTCTGCATTATTGACCTCATTGTCAATAATGGCAGGTAGAGCCAATATCGTTTTAGATTCCTTCATGATTGGTATTATCCTATCATTCAAAAGTACATCATTATCAAAAACAATAACTACTTGTCTGAAGTAATCATCAATAGTATATAATGTTTTTAAATTATCACATCCGAGTTTCGCAGAAACGAATATTAAATCGTACCCATAGCTTAATTTCGAATCAAAATTCTCTATTTCTAACATTTTTTTGAAAAACCATTCTGCTTCTTTGTCTTCAAAATATATCTTAATTTGTGGCGTTACGTCATCGAATGCAGGAAGAATACCAAGCATATCTCCTTTGATATTTTCATAAGTCGGATATTCCATTAACTTAGGTCTTAAAACATCTTCAATATATACCACAGAATCAATATTCCTGCCAGACCGAGCTGTCTCATCATTAATTTTAAGAACTTCTTGAATAATAGTCAATGAATGAGATGTCATTATAATTTGCAAGTTCAAACTTTTGGCTTCCTTTTTTATAAGCTGTATTAGTTTGATTTGTGCTCGTGGATGAAACCCTGCATCAATTTCGTCAATTAAAAGAATCCCTCCATTATAGTTGGGGTTTTCACGTTTTAATTTTGCAAAAGAAGCTAATGCAGTAATGATAACACCCAAAGAATCTTGACCCAAAGAAATCGTTCGAGTAGAATGTTCAAATTCGGGTAATAAAGACCTCTTTGTTGTCCCCTTTAATTCTTGTTTGGTAATATGATCGCTATCAACAACTTTATTGTCAATAATGGCCTTGAATTTTTCCCGAATATATAGCTTGTCCTCATCCGATAATGCCTTAGACAATTCCGAGTTAAGACTGCTTTGGTATTCTCCGTTAGGTAACATTCTACTCATACTCAAGAACATTGTGGGTATAGGAACTTTTGCTGAAGGACCAACATTCCATCCTTCTTGTTCACCTCGAGGTACCACTTTTAAACGTTCTATTCCTTGTTTCTTATCTGAATGTTTGGAAACATTACATATCTTCGTCAGATCCTCTTTACCTTGTTCGGAATATGTTAAAGTAAAATATGGCTTATCTGCGGATTTTTTTACATAATCTCGTGCAATATCAAGATAAAACAATTCATGCAATTGTGCTTGAAAAGAACGCTTAAGTAGCGTTTTCCCTTCACTGGATTTTAACTCAGACCCATTAGCAATAAGACCAAGTAGGGTGGATTTTCCAATGCCATTATGACCTGCTATAACTGTCAGACGCTCAGAAATATTAATTGTAAGATTTCTGAACATTCTAAATGGAATGTCACCAAACGAAATACTTTTAATCTTCATGTAGACCTGATTTTATATGCTAAAATAGTTTGTGGTTTGGTATAACTAGATTATTGGAAAATATCATAACTTCTTTCCCCTTTCCTGAATTACTTGCACTGTAATTTAACTCAAAAGTTTTTTGTCTGAACTTAGAATATAAGTCTACTATAAAATCAACATTGTCATATGATATAATCCATTTCTGTTCTTTAAAATCGCTTATTGATTTGGCAATATTTTGATGATCTGTGTCATTGTAATAGTTCAAATAAAGTCCTTTGCCTTTTACATAGTATGGTGGGTCTAAATAAAATAACGTATTATACGGTAATTCATTTTTTAACCGTCGTACTAAAGAAACAGCATCTTCATTTGTTAAATGGATTCTATCTGCATAATCTGCTATACGTTGAATCCTTTTTATCAAATCTTCTTTGTTAAATCTTGCATCAATCTTATAATTTCCAGTTTGGTCATAACCGCCAATGACTCCTGCTTTCAATATTCCTGAACGATTAGTCCTATTCAAGAAGAATGTAGAAAAGCCTAATTCTAACAGGTCTGAATTCTCTTTATTGGATTGAATTTCTTTTTGTTTAAACCAAGTTTCAATGTTTAAAGGGGTATCCTTTATCATCTTGCAGAGAGCATCCGCGTTATTTAAGGCACTATACCAAAAGGCATAAATAGATATGTCCTTATCATTTATATGTATGTCGCTGACATATTCATTAAAGAGCAAAGATAAAGCAACAGAACCACCTCCAACATATGGTTCAACATAAGTGCCATCGAGCAATGCGTTTTCTTTGATTAAGCATTGTACGAAATCAGCAACTTTAGCCTTACCGCCAGGGTATCTTAAAGGTGATAGAAATTCCATAATATTATTCTTTATTCTTTATCGATTCCCACAATTGGATAAAAAAACTTTCTATGTTGTCCCATCCAGTAATCAAATTATCTGCTTTAGGATAGAAAAACTCGTTATGAACATATGCATTCAATGATTCGATTGAAAGAACTGAATTTTTATCATTTATTTCAGACCTTATGCCCTTTGATAAGTCATTACTCATTGTTCCTAATTGGGTCATATGATTTAAGACTTTACCAACTTTCCCTTGCAAACTTTCACCAGAAGAACAAGCCGTAATAGCATTGTTTCTTACTAAATCAAATTTCTCCAAATAGGCATCAACAGATAGTTCTAAAAATACTCTTAAAAGGACTGAAGATGCATTGGGGCATGTCTTGACCTGAACATGTTTTAGCTCCTCGAAGATTTTATTAATTTTCGGGTTGCTGATATGTAAATTCAAAGACTTGGGCACTAAAGCTCCTCTGTTTCTTGTTTTCCTGTTTTTATCCCCTTTTATTTCTTGTTTCTCGCTATTTCTTGATGCTTGTTCTTTATTGTTTTCAATATCTTGAACACTCCATTGTTCAGATGCTTCATTAGACAAATCTGGCTTCTGACTCTTGTCAAAATTATCAATATATTGCTTTCTTTTTTCTCTGTTATAAATATCAGAAACTTTGAATTCCGGATTCAGAATATCTGTAACAACTTTTAAAAGACCCTTAACAACTTCGGACACTTTAACCTTTGAAACCAAAATTCCATTGTTAATTTCCAAGCCAAGGTGTTCTCTAACATATGGATCCGACATCAAACGTTGCAAGTTGGTAATGTTTAATTTAGATAATGAATCCTTAATCGTATCAGAAACCTCTTCTTGTGATTTTAGTAAAGTGATAATTTGCAATGGAATTGATGATTTTCCTTCTGTCTTCTCCTCGAATCTTTGCTTTTGTTGAGCATTCCAAGTGACAGTTCCGATACCATTAAGTTCTCCTGAGTGTTTACGTTTTATCCATATATCAGCTTCAGTTGGAGTTTCAAAAACAGCGCAAGTAATATTCTTCAATTCAGAAATAGCATTGGGATTTTCTTTTTGCAATTTCTGAAATTTCTTCCTTAAAGAAACATACTTGTCATCAACCAGTGTTGGATTGTTTAATAATTTTAACGATGTTATTCGTCTATTACCTTCGAGTACTATATATTTGCTGTTATCTTCATTAGGTGTTACTATGATTAAATCGACAGGGCTAAGACCATTGGTTACAATATCATCTACAAGGGAATATAATTTATCCCCTTGATCCTCTACCATCTTATCTATCGCTTCCTTTTGTGAAGAAAGAGGCTCAAATCTGTAATTTTCAGTATTGACAAATAGCGATGTCAATTTTATCGTTCTTATAACCATGGCAAAACCAATACTTGTTAGTTTGCAAAGTTACTCATTTTTAGTGAAGTTAGCAGTATTTGAACAATAAAAATGCACAGGAATCTGTGATTTTGCACGATTTTGCAGGATGAAGTTTATTGTAAATCAATTCTAATCACTATCTTTGCATTGCAAAAAGGCGTTCTTTTGATTTAATGCAAGACGAGGTAAAATACAGAACTTCACTCGTTTCCAAATCGTTACCTATCAAGAAACGAATCTTTGCAATCTATTCAAATTCAGCGACAAAGGCAATTCAATATGCCTTGCCGCGTGAAAAGTTATATGTTTATCAATATTACAAAGCGTTGCTATTTCATCAAGATACTCATTCATTTTCTGATTACTGATAACAGGAAGTAATTTCCCGTTTGGTTGCCTATTTTTGTATTTTTCCAGTATTGCTTTGGGTACGTCTAATAAGGGAACATTAGAATTAACAAGAGTTTTCTGTCGTTTTGTTTTAATCCATATATTCCCGTCAAAGGAACGCTGAATATGTTCTTCTCTCAAATTATCTATATCGACAAAAGATAATCCGGTGTAACAACTGAATACAAATATATCTCTGACTTGACTCAGTCTTTTAGAAACAAATACTTTATTTGCAATAATATCCAGTTCTTCCTGTGTCAGATACCCTCGATCCACTTCATCAAAATGAAATTTAAACTTATAGAAAGGATCATTTTGAATAATCCCAGAATCCCTTGCAGAAGCCACGACTTTACTTAATCGCTGAATAAATTTCATTGATGTATTGTTAGTACACTCATGCTCCTTACGAAGATACAGATAGAAGCCCTCTATAAAAAATATGTTAATCTTACATAAAGGAATATCCTCCACTTTATATTTTTGCTTCATAAAATCAATTAACCGCTCTTTAGTAAGCACATAACGGGAATAAGTTCTTTTAGTTACTAATTTTGCATCGACTTTTAATTTATATTCAGCATTGAATTTTCCAAAAAAGTCTATCAATGTCGTTTTCCCCCTTTTTTCTTCGGCTACTCTTTTCAAAGTCCTTTCATCCTGTCCTAAGTAAGCTTCCCTTATTTTTTCGGCTGTCACATAGCCATCTTCTGCAGATAAAGTCTGATAATGTGCTGATATAACTTTACGTATTGAATTAAGCATTGTATTTAACTGTACAATTTCTGCACTTCGTCCTATTGCTTTCCCTTTCGCCACACTCCATAATTCAGATTTGATTGATAAATGAGGGCGAAACTCCACCGCATTCCCATTTACAGTAATACGACCGATAATCGGCATTTCTCCGTTTTTATTGCGGACAGTTCGTTTAAGAAAAAACGATAAAGAAAAGGTACTTTTCATAATCTCATTTTTAACAACAAACTTAAATATTGTATTGTAAATGAGATAGTCTATGTACATGACAAGATCGGTCAGATAACAGCCATTCCATGTAATTACGTGGCCATTTTTTAAATCTTAAAACATAGCCATAAATTAGCCACAAATTAGGGGTATTATGTGGCTATTTTTAGTCTTTTGACAGGAATACCATCAAAAGAAAAACTCCTACAATACCTTAATATTGAAGGAGTTGTCCGTTTTTTGCTGCCTTTTGGCTTTTCTTTTGGTGATCCAGCTGGGATTCGAACCCAGGACCCCAACATTAAAAGTGTTGTGCTCTACCGGCTGAGCTACTGAATCGTCGTTTCTTTCAGAACGCGGGTGCAAAGATAGGGAGGAAATCGGAGTTTGCAAATTTTTTATGGCTTTTTTTCTAAAAAAATATTACTCTTCGATAATACTTAAAGAATCGATTTTCTCCAAACGTTCTATTAGTTTCGGGAGTTCTTTTCGGCGGATCGCCAACAACATTTCGCAGGATAATTCAAAGTTGCGTTCCAGGACTTCGGGATTTTCCTCCTTGATCACCTTCATGACATCGTTCAGGACTAGGTAACTGAACCGAATCCGCAAAATTTCATCTACGGTTTTTTCGACGATGACGGCATTCCGGATGGCATCGGCAGCAGCTTCACGATAGGCATTGATCAACCCCGATACCCCCAGCTTGGTTCCCCCGAAATAGCGCACGACAACAATCAGTACATTGGTCAGGTCGAAAGATTGAATCTGTCCGAATATCGGCTTGCCGGCTGTAGAGGAAGGCTCTCCGTCATCATTCATCCGGAAATGGGTCTTAGCAGCTCCTAAGCGCCAGGCATAACAATGATGCCGGGCATCGTAATACTTTTCTTTTATCCCGGTAATAATTTCCCGAATTTGTTCTTCGGTAGCCACAGGGTAAACAAAGGCCAGAAACTTACTTCCTTTTTCTTTATATAAGCCTTCGGCTACTACTTCGACGGTTCGGTACAGATCTTCCATTCCAATTACAAAAAAGGACTCAATTACTGCCTCCAAAGAAGAGTAATTAAAAAACTTTCCGTTCCAATCGGGCACCTCAGCAGTTAAACATTCAGTTTACCGAATCTTCTTCTATTCCGGTTGGAACAATGCGGCTTCAGTAACAATGCCGCTTTAATTCCGGCAATACAATTTCCGTTGAATCTCCTCCACCTGGATCTTAAAATTCCGGTCAGTTTCGATCAGGTCGGTGACCGCTTTGCAGGCGTATAAGACCGTAGCATGATCTTTTTTACCGATTTGGCTACCGATATACGACAAAGAATACTTCGTATAGTTTTTACAGAAATACATAGCCAGTTGACGGGCTTGTACCACCTCACGTTTTCGGGTTTTCGTCTGTAAAAGCTCCGACGGAATATTAAAATGTTCACAAACCACTTCCTGGATTTTATCGACCGTCAATTCTTCCGTAGGTTTCTTCACCATTTTTCCAAGGATATCTCTAACGACGTCCACCGTCAGGTCCCTCTTATTAAAAGTCGACTGAGCCAGCAAAGAAATCATCGCTCCTTCTAATTCCCGGACATTATGATCGACATATTTACAGATATATTCGATCACTTCTTCTGAAAAATCGATACCGTCTTTCCGGGCTTTGTTCAACACGATTTCTTTACGTGTATCGAAATCCGGCGCCTTGATCTCGGCCGATAATCCCCAACGGAAACGGGACAGCAAACGATCTTCCATTCCTTCCAATTCGGCCGGAGCCTTATCACAAGTCAGGATCAACTGTTTCCCGGACTGATGCAAATGGTTGAAAATATGGAAAAAAGTATTTTGAGTACCGGTCTTTCCGGCCAGTTCTTGTATATCATCCAAAATCAATACATCGATCAACTGATAGAAATGAAGGAAATCGTTCACTTCATTCCGACGCACCGCCTCTGTAAACTGAGTCTGAAAGATATTGGTCGACACGTACAAGACGACCTTATTCGGAAAATTCTGTTTCACTTCCAGACCGATCGCTTGTGCCAAATGTGTTTTTCCGAGCCCCGAACCACCATAGATCAACAAAGGATTG
>ERZ773139.570-NODE-570-length-47817-cov-13.407165_pt1 | contig 47817 bp, 58 predicted proteins | sample MGYA00580854_ERZ773139 | MGnify/ENA primary metagenome ERZ773139 (study PRJEB29015, sample SAMEA2737809) | human gut metagenome | biome: human gut; feature: human-associated habitat; material: faeces | place: China | collected 2012 ...
AATCTCCGTCAGCAGTACCCGCGCGGGGTACTGCTTTTTCCTTTGCTGATTGCTGCTGTTTTCGCCCAGTGAAGCATTTCTTCAATACCGTCGAAACGGAGCTTGCCTTGAAGTGCATATTCCAAATATTCTTTTTCCCAAGCGGTTTGCTCCGTTCCAAGCTGCTTATAACGCTCAGAAACAATTTCGCACGCTGTGTTGACAGCAGCTTTTTCTTCCTCGGTTAGTGTGATAATTTCGGTAACTGCACCGTTTTCGTCGATTTTTCTCTCAACCGTCATTTAGCACATACTCCTTAGAGATAATAAGTCTTGTCTACGGGAATACTCCCAATTTCGATTTTTGCGTTTTTGAAAGCTTCCTCAATAGCAGTCGTGAAAGAAAATGCGTAGGCACTTCCCGTTTTATCAATATACGCCTCAAGCCGATCCTCAACGGTCTTTACCGCATCTTCAAGCATTTCCTCATTCGTATCGGCAGGAATAACACAAGTTATTATGTTATGGCCAGTCGCATTTTGCATAAACCGTATAATAATGCCGGGGTGTACCGTTACACCGTCGTATTTCATATCGGTTTGAATATACTTTAAGATGTCCCCGATAGATACCCGCGACAGCTCAATTGCACAGCGCATAAGCTCTGCGCTGAACTCCGGCGTCATAATAGAGTTTGCAGGCGTTTCCTTTAATATCTGCGCGCAAACCTCGTCGGCATTCACATTTTTAAGATTGTTAATACCGACACCAATTACATGGTCGATTGCCATACGCAGCATAAGCCCGCCGTACTTTTCGCGGATTGCTTTTATTTGCTCCTTCATCTGATTAACCTCCGTTTCAAGCCAATAAACACCAGACTTTAAATTTTAATATGTGTTTTTACATCTGATACACCGATAAGTTATATTATCTGAATCGACCCTTTCCAACATACCTCCGCATACAGGGCAATGATTATCTGCCGTTACAAATCCGAGCCTTTCCAAAGTCTGTTTCATTGTTTCGGATTTTTCGCCGTAAAGATCATTGTCCTGCACATTTTCCCAATACCAGTCGCTGTAATCATTTTCGGGATTTTCCCATTTCAGCAGCTCGGTATCATCGTTCCAACAGCCTCTGAAAAAATCTTTTACTTCTTCATCTGTTTTAAGCAGCCGACCCATCCGGGTCTTATTGGCGGATTTTGATTTTAAACTGTCATTAAAGGCGTCCGGATTATTTAAGCAATCCTTTAGAAGTTCAAAATCGTATTTTGCCATTTCGTCAAGAGTATAAAGATAATTTTCTTCCTTTATCCCTTTCCAATTGCAAATAATTCCTATAAACATAATTTAAACACTCCTAAAAATCCTACTATTACTCTTTGATCTTAAAGCCATTATAATTTCACTCCTCCGGATATGCTGTGCCGAATTCTGCAATATTTAAAAGACTTTTACTTGTCCAACCGCACACGGCAATCAGCAAATCTTCAATACTGTTGTCCAGAATCGCTTTTGCAAGATAATGCCCGATGCGTTGTTTCTTTTCATCGTCGGAAACAACCTGCTCAACAAACGCCTCGCCAAGCTTTTCAGACTTTTCCGCATCCGTCATAACCTCTCGCAGTCGTTCACGAGTTTTTTCCGACGCATTCGGGAAAAAAGTATTTGAACAAAGAACCGGCTTTACATTAAGAGCGTAAAATAAGTGTGAATTTTCGTCACCGTGACGATATAACACCAGCGCAGCTTCTTTGCCGGCATTAAGCTCATTATAGAAGTTATTTTCTTCCGCAACGCTTGATACAGTATAGAAACCCGCTTCAGCAGCCTTTTGCTGTTTTTCAATCCATTTGCCGACTTCCTCAAAATTAAGAACAACGCATATATTCTCGACTGCACCGTTTTCAATCGCCAATTCGGGAGAGTTTTCTTCATAACAGACATAAACCTTATTACTGTTATTACCGTTTATATCTGTGACCGGCGATACGCTTAATTTTTTCTCGCCGACATCTGCAAGGCGGTTTAGCACCTTGATAAGCGCCGGCAACTGATGTTCAAAAAAGATTTGTCCGTATTTTGTTTCGTGAAATTGTAATCCCATCTTCAGTAACTACTCCTTTTCCTTAAATGATTTGCAGGACGATATGGATTCATTTATTTCAGACTTATCAGCCTTGGTTATATCAACGCAAATTTTCGTCAGTATTTCCAAAGCATTATCCGCATAATACAGCTCATTAACCTTCTCTTCCGACAAAGAGCAGTTTGGCAGTTCACTTACGATCATACTTCTGATACCGACCTCTAAGCCGACATCTGAGGGATCGGAAAAATTGTGTACGAAAATGTTTTTTAGGTAATCGAGATACTCCGTCCGAATCTTTTCCATAAGTGAATCACGCTGAACCTCTTTGTTTTTCGCTTGCAAAACATATCTTGAGGACTGTTGCCCAAATCCCTCAAAGAGCTTGTAAATATATCCTGCAATGTATTGCATTCTGTCGAACGCATACGAATCCTCGCGCAATGCTTTTCCGGTAGCAAAATGAAATCTTTGGTATTTATCTGTTACATCGTCGTAACCGCACAAATATACATCAAGATATATGCCCTCACTTCCATCCCGGTTTGCATAGCATATTACATCCCTAAGATCGGGTACAAGACGATTCTCGTCTTCAAATTTATTGTCCAACAGGAAGTATTCATCAGGCAATAAATTTGCTTCTTTCAGTGCCGACTCCAGTTCCGCAAAAACATCTACGGCTTTTCTTCGTCCGATAATTCGTACCATTCTCGGTTTATCCTGTATCAGCTCGAAAATGTTAGTTTCAATATGTTTCATATTACACTTTCCCTTTCCATTTTAAATGTTTTTAATATTATCGTTAGAGTGTGTTTTAAAGCCACATTTGCTAAAAGCTGGAGCAAGGGCATAACACCCTTGCCCCCGTACTTTATGCCGCTTTATCCGTATGCAAGGCGCGTACTTTGCCTGCCGAATATTTGCCCTCGGTTATTTCGTACAGAAACTTTCTGCACTTTTCCTCGTTTCCGCAGCCCGCGACCATAGTAACGCGGTCGGGTCCGCTGCCCACATATACGCTTATGCAGCCGTCAAATATTTGCAGCAAAATATCCTCACGCTTGGCGCAGGCGGAAACAAGAGCAAAAAATGAAGACATTTTTTCCGTAAATAATCACTCCTCACGCCGTATCCGGTCATAACTTTTATTTTCCGACAGCGGTAACCTTTGCACCGAGTTCGTTCATTCGTTCGCTGAATTTGAGAATATTCCAGACAATGCCCCCGCGGATCAGAAAATGTTCCGAATCTATATACCTGCATTCTTCTTTGACACATCTGCCGTCCGGATAGGTTATACTGATACTGTCTCCGTCCTTAATACGGAACAGTTCCGTATTATCGGGCAATACAAACCGTATACCGTTCTCAGCTTCACGCATATGCCGCTTAAGACACTCTTTTTTGTATACGAAACAGTAAAAGGTGTCGTCTTTTTCATTCGGATCAATACTGCAAAGATAAGCATAATCATCCGAATCTATCCGCAAGCCGAATGTGCGACCGTCCTTTCGGTAGCATTTAAGCGTTTGACAAAACCGGATCAAGGCACTGCGGCAAGAAAGAAATTCACCTCTTTTGCGGTAAGTCATTTCCATTCCTGTCAGCTCACTTTTGAAATCTTTTGGTATGGTCATTCTATTGAAATCGTGCCAATTCAAAAAGAAGCCTCTGCCGTATCTGCCTGTGTCCGACATCAAATTCCCTAAGTAGCCTGTTTGTATTCCGGTTATTATACCGGGACGCTCCGTATATTTTTCTTCCTCTTCCGTAACAGCTCTTACAACAAATTCCATTTCTTTTTCTCCTTATGCTCAAAATTATGTTTTCTCTGGGTCGGTAGATTACAGGTAATACCTACGTATCATATTAAAAGAACAGGTGATAATCCTTGCCGTGCATATAAGGAAATTTATGATCTCTTTCAACACCGTCGGATATCAGCTCAACAAATCTTTCGGTATCCTTACATATCTCATAAAACCGTTGCGCGAAATCAATCAAAACGGATAAATCGGTGCATGTGCAGTAAAAGCCGCCCGCCTCACTGTCAAACGAAACCAACTTGAGGGCAGGCTCCTTAATAAACGCCTCTCGAAACGCTGCATCCCATTCGTACCCGTTTCCGTGATTTTTCAATCCGTAAATATCATACTTTGGATCACCTGATTTTTCCCCGTATAAATCGAAAGCCTCTTCATGCCAAGAAAGATCATTCTGTGTCAAGCACAAGGTAAAACCCGTTTCTTCCGAATCCATAATACTAAGCGGAGCATATTTCTTATTAAATTCCTCAAGTCTTTTTTCGGTATTCATTATGTTTCCTTCCTTTTCTTTTTTCAAACTTTATTCGTTAATTGCCACAGCCCTCACACCGAGTTCCTTCATTCGCTCACTGAACTGAAAAATATGCCAGACGGTATTATCCGTTTCAAAATGATACGGATCAATATACCTGCATATGCAGTCACGGTATTTACCGTCCGGATACAGTATGCGAATGCTGTCGCCGTCCTTAACGCGAAACAGTTCCCTGTTTGCAGGCGATACAAACCGTATGCCGTTTTCAGCTTCGTGTATATGTCGGTTAAGCCAATCCTTTTTATAGGCGAAACAATATAAATTGTATTCACTCCTATTCGGATTAAGCCTGCAAAGATAAGCATAATTATCCGAATCCACACGCACTCCGAATGAACGGTCATCATTTTTAAAGCATTTAAGGGTTTGACAAAATTCAGCCAATGCGCTGCGGTTTGAAAGAAATTTACCGTCCTTGCGATAACTGTCTATCATCGTATCAAATTCCTTTTTAAAATCCTCGGTTTTAAGCTCCTTGCGAAAATCAAACCAATCTGAAAAAAAGTCTGTGCCGTTTCTGCCCATATCCGCTCTTAAATACCCAAGCAGACCTGTTTGCGTAGATATTTGCATACTCTGACTGTATGTATATTTTTCTTCCGCTTCTGTAAGTGGTCTTAAAACTAATTCCATAAGACATACCTCCTACATTTTTTTGCCTATAACTTCAAACGTTATTTCATCGGCGGACATATCTCCCAAGCGGTAGATTTTATCGCAGAACGGGAGCAGGCTTTTGCCGCAATCATCGTCTGTGCTTAAAAGTATCCCGGTGACGGTCAGGCGGTTTTTAAGCTTTTCTTCGGTAAAATGCTTTGCAAACTCATCGCTCACCCCGCATTCGCCGTCGGTTATAATCACAACATCCGCACTTTCAAAGCCGTTTGTTAAAAGCCTTAAAGCCTCGTTTAACGGTGATTCAAAATCCGTTCCGCCGCCGAAAAAATGCTCTGCCGCGGCTAATACATCATCAGTCGTATATTTCCCGCTTTCAAACACATCGGTCTTTACATTTCTGCTGCTTGCAAAGTGAACAAGCGCGAATTTCTTATTCCCGTGCAGGGCAATATCCATAAGCGCCAGCGCAAAAGCCTTTATCCAAGGTGCAATTTCCCGTGTACTGGAGCTTTCGTCGGCAAGGACTATAATATCCCCGTCGCCCTTAACAGACGGCTCGCGCTTGCGGTACTGCTGCAAATGCTTTTCGTAATACCGCTTAAAAAACAGTATTTCGGTTTCGGGCAAAGCTAAAAGCGACAGCTCCGAAGATAAACAGTTTGAAATATCGTTACCGTAGGTTATATCGTATTTTTCGCCTAACCCGTATGAAAAGCTGTTTTTGCGTTTGTCCGCAATTATTTCACGGTATTTTCCAAGCATTACCGAAATCTTTTTAAGGGTATCGTTATTGCGCACCCTGTCGAGCAGAGCCCCGTCTGTTTCGGTATTACCGCCTGAGGCGTCATCATCACCGAAAGCCCGCAGCACCGCAGCAGGGACATATCTTTGGAATTAAAGAATTTTCGTCATAATTTCCCCTGTCAAGATTTTCTTCCACGTGCGGGATGATCATATTGCGTTTAGAAACTTTTATCCGATTTCCCGGCATAGGCTCAAGATTTTCCACAAACGAAAGATTATGCAGAGTCGCCCTCGATACCTCACACCCGTCAAGCACGACAGTATCAAATATTGCCACATGAGTGATCTCTCCGTTTCGCGCCGGCAGCCATTCTATCTTCCTCAATACCGTTTCGCTTTTTTCGTCCTCAAATTTAAAGGCGAGCCCATCTTTGAAGTGATGTCCGGTTCTTCCGCAACTTTTGGAAAACTCAATGTCATCGTAGCAAATTACAATTCCGTCAATGGGCAAGTCGGTCTTCAGCGGATTTTCGTTGTAAAACTTCTATGTGCAGCTCCATAAGTTCCCGCATATTTGCGTTAAACTGAATTGAACGGTTCTTCCCGAACCCAAATTTTCTGAGTTTATTGAGCTTCGCCATTTTGCTTCCGGACAACTCCGGATATTCGTCATCAAGTCCGCTTAAAACGGCAAAAGGCAGAAAATTCAGCTTTCTCTTTGCACACTCCGCAGAGTCATACAATCTTATAGCGCCCGCGGCAAAATTTCTGCAAGTAGAATATCTGCGGCCATCACTGTCCAGGCATTCGCTACAAAGCTTCTCAAAGTCCGATTTTCGTACAAAAGTTTCCCCGGATACAACCAGATATCCTTGGTAAGGTATCGTCTTCGGCACGCCGGATATATTCCTTGAATTATGCGTTACTTCCTCACCGATATACCCGTCGCCGCGCGTTGAAGCACGTGTTAAAACGCCGTTTTCGTAAATAAGCTCTAAAGTCAGACCGTCAAGCTTGGGAGTCAGATTTACAATATGTTTTCCTTGAAACCTCAGCAAATCATCTACCGACTTGGTCTTATCAAGCGATAACAGCGGTATCTCGTGACGAACTTTCGGCAATGCGGATACTACCGGGTATCCAACCGACTGCGTCGGAGAATTTGCCATCCTAATGCCGGTTTCGTCTTCAAGCTTTTTAAGCTCGTCAAAATAATAGTCATAAGTATTATCGCTCACCGACGGTGCCGCTTTGTTATAATACTCATCGCGATATCGGTTGAGATCTTCTACCAATTCGCGAATTCTTCTTACCGAATCATTTGCATTCATATCATTTCCTCCATAAATATTGCTGTTAAGTCAAGTGTGTCTTTTGCATCTTCTTACGAAAAAGACCTTTTGTCGGTTCTTGAAAAGCAGTCGCCGATAATCAACATAAAGCGCACGCTTTTTCTTTGCGAACAATTTGTTTTCCAAGTTTTTTTGTTTCATTTCAAATCCTCCTTCATAAATTTCCAACTTGGTACTTATAATTTACCGGGATTTTTTGATGTGTTTCAAGAAAACAAAAAAGCCCGCAGCTCGCGGACCTTCAAGTTCAAACGGTATTTTTCGTATCTCGCCTCGGTTTCGCACACGGGTGTCAATCGGCGCCCTGTTTCGGATAGCCAATGTCTGATTAAACAGACGGGTTTCATAACAATCGGGAAAATATACTTTTGTACTTTCCTGTATTTCTGTCACAAAGATTAGATTTGATAAAAAGGCGGACGCAGAGTAGTGCGGAGTGGCCAAGACTTCGGCGTCCGCCGAAGATTTTAGCGTAATCACCTTTAGATATTCGTTCTGAAATTTCATAAGCCATACTTATACGGCTTTAAATAATTCCGAAAAGACAGACTGGCACCTTGACAGACAGCTGCGACACATCTTATGAGCTTAGGTCCTAACCCAAGTGGTCTTTAATTTCATTACTAAAATAAAAATTTGTGCGTTAGGTGCGCAGGTTACCGCAGGATCCTAAGACTCGACAAATATATTTTTAAAATTTTCGTTAATAAAACGCAATTCCTCTCCGAAACGAGCTCTCAGATTCTAATCGTTTATTATCCGATTGGTCATATATGCTTCCGGATTTTTCTGACGAAAAAAGTGATTAACACCTGTGATTTCGGCATTGAATGCCTTCGGCGCCACCGTGTTTCGATTGTTTTTCCGCTCATTTTTCGTAGTAATTTTCCCTGCGAAGCGAGGTGCCCTGTGACATACAGTCGACATAAAAAAGCTAACGACACATCTTGGTTATCAAGCAGCATATCCCCCCTCCGTAATCCGATATCCTTAAGCTGCAGGCACCTGAAGGTCAGCCTTTTCGGTTTGCTGACGAAAAACAACTCAATTATTTTGATGAATTCAGCTTGAAGGCCAGGGTCGTGTATGGCATATGGAGTTTCGTAATGATATAAATCTTTTTTACTGCCTGGGAGGCAATTGCGTAATGCATATAACTCGGAAAAACACTTGTGAATTTTGGTTATTGAATTGCGGGCTTTTTAACAATGAGACAAGGATTCAAATGCGCATTCCCTTGTACAACCACGCATTTCAGTCAGCAAATCCGGTTTTATGAACCGATAAGCTCTTGTCATGCGACATAAATATCCCCATCTTACTGATGCTTCAAGACAAAATTTTGTGACGAAAAATCAGTATTATATATCGGAACAGTACCTCCCGGGACCCGGTGCGAACCGGCAGAAGAGCAATTTTTCTATGACGAAAAATGTCCTGTTTGAAGACTTGATATACGTCTTTGGCCTAAATGTCGCCAAATAATTTTGCTTTAAAATTTCTCGTAGTGAAAAATATCTGCAATCAGGAACCCCCGACCGGAAGGTTATTATATATCAAAAGCAATTCCGAATCATAGTACTATGCTGGGGGCTCGAATGCCGCCGCGGCATTACAATCAGAATTTCATAACCAAAATTATAATCAAATCAGCCGAAGCTGTATTAATCCAGATTGTCGATTACCAGCTGGACAGCATCGGCATTTTCGTTATGAGAACCGAGCCGCTCCCGAACCTTGGTCAATTGCCTGCGTAAAAACCGAAGTTCATTTTCGATTGCTTTAACTCGCTGGTTGGCAGCCACTTTTTCAGTATAGTCCTCGACTATTTTCTTCCCCAGGTACAATTCACGATACTCGCCTGTATCTTTATCTTTATGACGAAAATACTTATTCGGTCCGTGCGGATAACCTCTGTGGCAAATGCAGTTCGGTCGTTTGCAGGTCACATACTTCTCAACGATTGTCCCGTCATACTCCGGTCTGAAGACAAGCTTGGAGCGTTCTTCTTCAAGCTCTCTGATATTTTCTTCATAGTTTTCCGCCAAGATTTCATCAAAGGTCATTTTTCACACTCCTCAAGGGTTTCTGATTACAGTATACAGGTATTCAATAAGCTGTTTCAAGAAAACTGAGGTGGCTATCTTCCATAGTTACTGGAATTAAATTTAAAATGAGTGTCATTACGAGATTAAAAAATGCCCGTCATTTCAAAATGATAATCATTTTATAGGTTAATTATAGATTTTTTCAGTTTAATATCCGCTCACTGTCATTTCGTAATGATAAAACATATCTGATTAAATTCAGAATAATTTCGGAGTAATCGGGGGCGCACTGTCATTATGAAATGATTGGGGCGCCTGTCATTTCGTAATGACCGGTTAGTTTATTTTTAGGTTAATAACAGCGGCTATGACACTCGTTGCGAAATGAAAAAAATTTAGGTTAATTTTTGAATAATTGCGGCTTGATTTTTGCCGCTCATTTTGAAATGATTTAGGGCTTTCATTGCGAGATGATTTCGACCTTTCGTGATGACTTTTTTATGACTTTCTTCTCCTAAATGACGGGGATTGCAGACCCTCTTGCTTGCGGTCATAATGAAAGGCATTTTTTCGTCATTTTTAAGCTTAAATCATTACAAATTTTTATCATTTCAAACAGACAGACGATTTTTAAAGATTTTTTTATTGAAAGCCGATTACGGGAGCTTAGCCCTGATTAAAGTGATTTAAAACCGATTAAAGCCGATTGCACTGCAAAAATCCGGCTATTTACTATGATTTTGGTACGATTTTGAACGTTTTCAATACTTAACCTTTAAGGGGGCGGCGGGTAAGCAAAAACGTTCTTTTTTACATCTGTCACAAGAACTATCCCAAGTTCTGTCACAACAACTGTCACAGGTTATCTGTCACAACTTCTATCACAATTTCTATCACAAATACTATCACAGGCAGCCCCAAAAACAGTATCACAACTTCTATCACAACATACGAAAAAACACTATCACAAGTTCTATCCCATAAAGCATAAAAAGGACTGTCACAGGTTCTATCACAAGTACCGCCGATTTTACTGTCACAAGTTCTATCACAGGTAACTCAAAAAATACTATCCCAAGTTCTGTCACAGGCAATATGTTTTCTTGAACGGCATATTAAAAACCTCTTATTATATAAATAAAGATATTTTAATAAATGAAGGAGGATTTTTAATGCGTAAATCATCGGCAAAAGCCGCTGCACCTTTTTCAAAAGAAAAGGTTAAAGAAGCCGTAAGTATTCTTGAAGTTGCGAGAAAATATTCACCGCAAATTAACGAACGCGCAAAAAGACCGAAAATTATTTGCCCGTTTCACGAAGACCGACATCTCGGCTCATGCAGAATTTTCACGGATACAAACACCTTTAAGTGCGAAGCCTGCGGAGCGCACGGTGACACCCTGACTTTAGCTTCGGGTTATCTCGGAATTAAGCCTACCGCCTTAAATGAACTGCTCGAAAAAATCGTTGCCGAGTTCAGTATTATTCCCGATACGGTAAGAGTGGATTACAGCAGCAATACTCATATAGCAGCATGTCCGCCCGAAAGATTAAGTCCCGAAGAATATAGAGAGCTTTTAATGTCCGACAGTTTCTCCGTTCCCGCAAAATTCCGCCAAACCGAATTTGAAGCCGGAGAATACGGGTATTACCCGTGCGAATACTCTAAAATATATTTTCGCACGCTCGCTGTAAGGGATCCAGATTTTCACGACTGGGTTATATGTACCCTTTCACGCAAATATTGGCTCAACTATATGCAAATGCTTATTTTCTGTCAGTCAATCGGCTTTGCGCCTATGGAAGACATTATAGAAAAAAAGCTGAAACAGATGAACATATTACTGAAAAAGGGGCTTATCGACAAAAAGTGTTTTCCCGAAGAGCTGCGTTTGCGTAATACTTTATTTAACGAATATTTCAGATTAACAGCTTAAAACTAAGGCGGTTTTCCGCCTGTTATATATAAAAAATCCTTTTGACATTCTTGTTATTTTATGTTATAATAAAAATATCAAAAGGAGATGCTCGAAATGAAAGCTTTAAGATACATAATCGCAATTCTCATTTTTCTTTTATCCGTTGTTCCTGGTATACGCTGCATAGGTGCGCTTTCAATCGTCCCTTATTGCTTTTTCGGCTTAACCGTAATGTTCGGTATTCTTGTATTGGCTGACGGCTTCTACGAAGGAAAGAAAAATGAGAAAAATTAAGACCTCACTGCGCCAATATACGGCGCAGCATAACCTTGAACACTTAACAGACGAATTTGTAAGCGACGGCGATCTGACGCCGGATACAATAGGCTTTGATTCTTTAAAAGAGGTAAAATGGATATGCAGCTACGGGCATACCGAAACGGAATCACCGCACAAGCGCGTCCGCCGCGGTTACTGCTCCGTATGCGGTCCCGAAAGAAAAGGCTCGGCAGCTCAAGTTTACCCGGATATTCTCAAATATTGGAACGATCCCCGCGACCCTTTTAAAACCTCGCCTACCTGCACCGAATTTGTACAATGGAGATGTCCCCAGGGTCACATATGGAAAAGACGGCTTACAGACCAAATTAAATCAGGTTCATGCCCGGAATGTAAAAAGAAAGAAAATTCCTTTTTCGCACATCACCCGGAAATGCTCAAAGAATGGGACAGCGATAAAAACGGCAGCATAAATCCCGATACCCTGCCCGCATTCTCACAAGCCAAATATTATTGGCGTTGCCGTAACGGTCATTCGTACAAGGCTTCCCCCGCCTACCTTATGCGCCATAAAATCCGCTGTCCTCTTTGCGCGTCGTTCGGCTTTAAATATCCGCTGCTTGCAAAGGAATGGCACCCGACAAAGAACGGAGATAAAACACCGTTTGATTATCTCCCAAGGTCAAGAAAACCTGTTTGGTTTAAATGCTCGGTATGCGGCGAGGAGTATAAGCGCTCTATTTACGATTTATGCAAACGGAAATCCAAAACCTGTCATCCGGGTAAAAAAACTTAATTCAGGTCATTTGGGTTTATTATAATAATGCTTTTATTATTTTCCTGCGCATACCGAACAGTAGATCCGGTTCCGCTTGCAGTTCCGTCCCATACGGCGATAAGATAATCGCAGCTATCCACCAAATAACGGTTTCGCTTTTGCATACAGTCGCGTGTATATTCTTTCTGCAGCATTGTTTCAACATCGCATTGTGCAAGAATTTTATAATACCTCTCGCGTAAATCTTCCGTCCAACGTATTGCTTGTGTTTCGCAGGGAATTGCCGCTTCCAATGTAATGTCCGGATATTTTTCGTCACGGAGTTCAATAACAATTTCCGCAAAGAAAAGATCCACACCGATTGCCATACCCGAAACAAACCGCGTTACGCCTTTCTTGATAATATTCTCAACACATACATACAGCCTTTCTTTAAGACTTATACATCTCTCATCCATCTCGTTGAAACGAAACGGTAAATTTTGCAGTCTATGACCCGTGCAAGCGCAAACCAACTCTTTCATTTACGACACCTCTGATACCTGTTATGCAATTATTATAATTGTTATACAAGTATTATAACACATTTATTTGTCGAAGTGTGTAGAAATTTGCGGAAAAAGAAAAATCTGCGAAAAAACGCAGATTCTCATAAAATACCTATTAACTTTTATCTCCCGGCATTCTCTACCAAGGTATCTACAACAGCTAAAATTCTGTTTTGCTCTTCCGGTGAAAGCTTCTCTATTTTCTCGGACAGGCGACTGGATTTTATCATGTAGCCCTTATCTATTACATCACAGAATAAATCGTCCGCCGTACAGCCGAGGCAGTTGATTATCATAACGAGTGTTTCGATCTGTACACGGTAAACGCCGCGTTCAATTGCGGATAAATGATTTTTGCTTATACCCAGCTTTTCGGAAAGCTGTTCTTGCGTCAGCTTGTTTTTCTTGCGCTGCTCTTTTATTCTTTTTCCAATCAAAACCTCTATCAATTCCATTACCTCTTTCATCGTGATACGATTATTGTAATGGAACGGCAATAAAATATACACACCGCTACGCAATTATATAAATTGTATAGCAATTATTTTAACAAAAAATTACTTTTCATAAATAGCCAACCGTGAGATTTTTTCAAGCCCGTGCCTCTCTATGTATAATGCCGCGGACTCACGGTCATCAAAAGAAACCGCCTCGCCTATATCGTCTGTGCAAAAGGAGCTTCTGCCCGCCAGCTGATATTCAGAGCCTGTATTTATCATAACATAGATCTTCCGCATATTCGTATTCCCCTAAATGTTTATTCCCGGTATACACACAAAAACAACCGCCGCTTAGACGGTTGCCATAAATTGCTTTGTTTAATGTTGTTTCGCAACAGAAAGAATTATATCATATAAACCCGTCCTTTTCAACCTTAATTATATCAGGAAGGTAAATAATTCTTGCAATATTTTTCGGTTCTGTTTTTAAAATCCGTTTTGCATGAGATAATGTACTCCGAGGGATCGCCAAGCATTATAATCATACCGAATTTATCTAAAATACATATTCCCGCCGTATCGCATATTTCATCATAAATTTTTTCTATCGCTTTTTTCTTATGCTTCCATTTTGAATCAAGGCAGCAGTATTCGCTTGATAGGACTACCGCACCGTTTCCGTATACTTCTACCGATTTTAATTTGTCTTCGTTATAAATAAATTTAATACTTCCGGCATATTCGGAAAAATCGCTCTGTTCGTCTGTTTCGCTTTTTGAAAAGCAGCTCGGCAACCCCGTCTTTGAAAATAAGAGCAGCTTATGTACTTCTTCGTATGTACTGTTAAAATTTATCCTTATATCATTCACCTCAAACCACTTATACGGAAACAGACAAATTTCCCCACATTTTATATTATTCATACTGACAAATGCCTCCAGACAATAATAATTCAGTTCGCTACTATACTATATTTTATAGAATATAATTCTGTATGTCAATGTAAATATATATTTATTTTCCGTATTTTTAAAATATGTATAGAGTACAATTATATACGGTGATGTATATTATGTATGAAGAAATGTTTAAAAAGAGGCTTATCGAATTAAGACAGCAAAAGAATGTATCCGCGCGCGATATGAGTTTAAGCTTAGGGCAGTCAGAATCGTATATCAATAAAATTGAAACTACCGACACTCTGCCATCTATGACCGTTTTCTTTTATATCTGCGAATACTTTAACATCGAACCCGCAGAGTTTTTTGACGTATCTATTAAAGCGCCCAATTGCCTTAATGAAACAATGGGAAATCTTAAAGGCTTAAATTCGGAGCAGCTTGAGCACATAAACGCTATTGTTCGGGATATGAAAAGATAAAATATCTCTATCTAAAATTTCAAATTCCCGAACCTGTTTCAAATCATAATTTGATTATATAAAAAATTAGCGGCAGGAAATTACTTCCCGCCGCGTTTTGTTATAAAATTTTTAATTTTATAATAATGATGAACATTTTATTTACCGATTGTAATTACAGTCATAAGCGTCTTTTTCTGCTCATTCGCCGGTAATTTCAGTTTTCCGTTTTCTGTTAAATGCTTTAATACATACAGAATAAACCACGGGTCTGAAAAGAAAATGTGCTGCAAACCGTAAATTCTGGCTTTATGCAGATGCGGCGGCGTTTTGGCAAGAACAGCACTGATAAATTTATCCCTAAGCCGACACATTTCTTCCCAATGCTTTTCTTTAATTTTTTCGCCCACCGCAAACAAAGCCCCCGCTATATCTTGGTTTTCAAGAATAACAGCCTGCGGAACAATTTTTGTATCGCCGTTTTTATTAAGCACAGAAATATAACCCCGTTCTGCGAGCCGTGCATATTCGGCGGCAGATAACTCGGTATCGTTCAGCCAGCGTTTTAAAAGCATTAAATCTTGTGTTGAATTTGACGGATAATCTTCACCTATCCTCTTTTCGGACCATTCGCTGTCACATTGCCAAAGCGTCAGATTTTCATAGCTGTTCCAACAACAACCGCAAAACTCACTCATAATGTCGGCGTATTTAGGTTTCTGAGCATTAGGATTAACTACATCGGCAGAGCAGATGTTATGTCCGCCGTCGGGTCTGATTGTTGCCGCTTCCTCAAAAGAAACATTTTCCTTATACAAATGCTCTCCGCTGTTTGCTATAATATACGGAATCAGCGACCAAAGCAAAAAGTTTTCATCCTTCGGCGGATCGGCTGTCATCGAAATATTGCCGTATCTTCCGCCCAAAATGCGGTCGTCCTTTAACAACCCGCTGCCGCATAAGGTATCGAACAGCTCATCGGCAAATAATGCGGTTGCTTTCCCGTACATTTCATCGTGAAGCCTAATAATTTCCTCATCCGCTTCATCTATGATAATGTTAGAAATGAATTTGTCGCCCTTTTTCAAAAGAAAACCGTATTCATAAAGAAATTCCGCTTCACTTTCGACGTATACGGGTGATACACCGAGTTCATCGGCTATTTCATTTACCGATTTGTAGCTGTTTCTTACAGAATAAGCTATGTTTTGCGATAATGCGCTGCGAAAGAAGTTGGCATTGTTCCCCTTCGTCCCGGCAGAGCCGTTGCAGCAGATTCTTGTGAGTCTAATGGGATTAAATTTAAGTTCCCCATAATTACGCGTCATATTTACCCCTCTTTTCAATTCCTTCTTGGCTTCAAACAAATGCCACTTAACCGTGCCGATAGGAATATTCAGTTCGCTTGCAATATCCGCCTGTTTTCGTTTTTCAAAATAATAGGCTATTACAATGTGCCGCTGCAGCTTTGTAAGGTAAGCGATTTCCGACTGTAAGCGGGAAATTACAATTTCGGATTCATCCGCACTTTGCAAATCATCCGTAACAGACAGCCGCTCCGAAGCATCGTCAATTGAGACAGTCGCTGTGCTTTTTGCAGTGTCGCGGTAATAATTACTGAGAGCATTATGCGCTACCGTCCAAATGTATTTATCTACATCCACGACATCATCTTTTGTAAGTAGTGTTCTAAACACTTTGGCGGCAATTTCCTGTGACAAATCTTCTGCGTCCTGAATACTGCGGCAGCGCTTGAGCGCAAATCCGAAAACAGGCTTTAAATATTCGGTTATGATTTTTTCGGCATCGATTTCGTTCATTTGTTTTGTCCTTTCGAAAGCTTTCAACTATATAGACACGGAAGTTTGAAAAGGTTGGAACTCTTTTATAAATTATTGACTATAATGAGTATAACATATCCGTTTACCGCTATGCAACCATTGGTTGAGCGAACAAGTTTTAAAATGCTGTTCACGATATGAACTTAAGTTTAGGGTAATCGGAATCATACATTGTTCGTGATATGAAAAAATAAAAATTTCTTTATCTGTAATTTCAAATTTCCGAAACTGTTTCAAAACATAATTTGGTTACATAAAAAATTAGCGGCAGGAAATTACTTCCCGCCGCGTTTTGTTGCAGAATTTTTAGTTTAAAAATAATAATGCTTTCTATAAACAAGAAGATTGAAGTAGGTTTTATCTTTCAACCACCAGCAATACACCCTCCGGACCGATTCTTTGTTGAGGCTCTGTTAACAGATCTTCGGCAATGCACTTTTCAATCAAATCGTTCAAAAGGTTGATACCGGAAACCAACAGGTTATATGATTTGTATTCATTTAAAATGTGCTTTTGAATGTGCGAAAGCATATAGGCATACATCTCTTCGGCAATCTCTTTTGCAATATCCTCAATGGAGTCATAGTACTCACAAAGAAGATTCCGGAAATTCTCCCAGTCCTTTTGTTCAATCGCAACGATCCGCGGCTCTAAAATTTCCCCGTTTTTTCTTAAAAAGCCGCATTCAATCGCTTTCGCGGCAATTTCTCTTTGCGTTTCATCAAGCGTATTTATATCCATTCCACCGATTGCTTTCAGTGTTAACCGCAACTTTTCGTCGTTGGTAATCGTTTGGCCGCAATAAAAGTGTCTGTTCATTCTTTTGCCGTAAATATTGCGTATAAAAACATAAGAATAGCCACAGAAATCGTGCGTTTCGTTGCCGTCGCAGCCGTAAAACCGGGCGCTGTAAGACGCACCGTATGGAATGGCGACGCAGACAGTTGTGAATTTTCGTTGAGGTTGCCTTACCTCCTTAAAAAACTCCGTTTCAAGAATTTCGTCAACACGCTCTTTAAGGTGCCAAACCGATTCGCTTATAAGCGTCCAAAGAATAAACCGCAAATCGGTTTGGCGGCTTAAATACGGAAAATTCAAAAATTCCTCGCGGTGCGATTGCAAGTGATTTTTCAGCTTTTCGCACAGCTCATCTAAATGCTTTGTGTAGATTTTTCCCGCTTCGTTAAACTCGCTGTTTTCTACAATAATCACATTTGAAATATATTTGTCACCCATTTTGCGCAAAAGTCCGTAGCTGCCATTTTCGCCTTTCAGCTGAATTTCCAGCTCGTCCTCAATATATGGCATGGGTACGCAAAGCTCATCGGAAAGTTCCTTGGCGCTTTTTGCCTTATCTTTGCAGGCGTAAACAAGATTTTGCGATAATATCCGCTCCGCTTTTATTCGCGGATCATTGCCGCAGGGATTCCCCGTTCCGATAAACGCCAACGACACCGGTTTTAAGGATAAATTTCTTTCATTCATAATTTCAACCTCTTTTCTGACGGTATTTCGTGCAAAAAACAAACGCTGTTTTACGGTGGTTTCGCTGATATTAAGCTTTTTCGATATATCCTTTACCTTCATTTCGTCAAGATAATAAAGCACCATAACCTCTCGGTAAGCCTTTGCTAAAAATGCGATCTCGGCAAAGATTCTTTTCAAGGTTTCTCGATCGCTTGTTTCCTCGATCAATCGGTCAATCCAGTTTTCCTTTTCCGAAAGCTCAAAATTTAAAGTATCCTCGCTGTATACCTGCCGCAGCTTCGTCCTGTTCTCGCAAAAATCGGCATAAACTCTGCGCGCAACAGTCCATACAAAAGCATAAAAATTCTCAATTTGCTCTTGCTTATGTACGGCTGATATTACGGTGAGAATGATATCCGAGCATAGATCCTCCGCCTCATAAGAAGTGTTACATCTTCGGTAGGAGAATTGATAAATTTTATCAAGAAACGCTTTGTCACCGATCAGCTTTAGTATTTCGTTTGTTTTCATTTCGCACCTTAAATTTCATAATGATCATTACGCCTATATAGTCGGAATTTTTTGAGATTGGTTAGGTATAATATTGCATTTTATTTATAAATAATATCGCCTTGGCATTTCACGTTGCCCTTAATTTCCCGGCATTCGACCTTGCCGCCGCAGTCCACATCGCCTTCAATGCTTTTTCCGCAAGCCACATTATCCCCACAGCTGACGTTGCCGGAAATATTATCACCACAAGCCACATTATTCCCGCAACTCACTTTGCCGTTGATATCTGTATACTTCATTCATTTCTGCAATGCAATTCTTTTTTCAAAAGCCATATTAGATATTAACCTGCAAATTGCATTTTTGACAATAATATTAAACAAAATTTTCATTAAAACGTTTACAGTCAATACTATGATATAAGAATATATCCAATGCCGCTTTTTCTTTAAGAAAAGCCGACGGAATCTCATCAATTATGCGCTTTAATATTTCTTTGTCTTGATTGAATTCATACTTCAAACATAAATTCAACCATTTTTCGGAAACTTGAACACAATCATTATATTTCACTAATGCAGAATTAGCTTCATCGGTAAGTGCAATTTCCCATTTCTCTATTATATATTCCATAGATGTTTTTATCATACACCTGTGTTCGTAAAGCTTCTTGACAGCACTTGTTAATCCTCTGAACCAATCACAAAATTTATCTCCGTTAATCTCGGTTTGAAGAACTTCTTTAAAGGCGTCCAAACAAGCTATGCCCATATAATGATAGTGGTGATAACCATAATCTCCTATTTCTTTTGGATGATGAATAATACATATCTTACCATCTGATTCTTTCCTAATTTTCAAATATGCTTCAAAGGCACAATTATCCGGTTTATAGCTAGGATTCAGTTTCATTGCTGTGGCAGGATATTGATAATTTATAGACAGTTCCATACCGCGAAAAGGTCTGTCTAAATAGTATTTTTTTATGTCTTCTATCGTGGTCTCCATATGTGAATAATCAATACATATGGTACGAAAGCCTCTCTCTGCAAGCCCCACAGAAATCAACTGCCCGTTACTATCGTCAAATCCGTAAAATACAACCTCATGATAATATTCTTCATTTATATATGGCTTAATGTGCATTATAATGTAATATCCGTTTTTTATGTTATCCTTTAAAGTATCAATTATATTGGTACTATTCATATTAAAGACTTTCAAAGGTTTTCTTTGCAAAATCTCTTCATGATATGACGGCGGATACATATTCATTTCTCCAAAGTGAAAATTTCCGGCATCCGAATATAAATTATAATGTGAAGCTATCCAGTCCCTATAATATGGCGATGTTTTTATAATTGCTAATCTATTGTATATCCAACAATCGGTCACAGATTCAACATCATCGATATGTATAGGCAATGTAATTTTTTCTTTCATACTGTTCATCCTTTAACTTTTTATACTTTAATGCTTTTATTATTTGATAGCATTGACAGCATCATTGACTCCACTTGTTTTTCATTTGTTTCAATAGTGCTAAAACCATTGTCTAAACAATCACTACAAATTGTGATCAAATAATCATCCCTTTTAAAAGTCTTTAGTTTTTCTGAAATATTACGGTCAAAAACATTAAATGAATTTAGTGGCATATGCAGACCTTTTCCAACATATTTCATGTATGCTTCTTTTTTCGTCCAAACTTCATAAAATCTATTGTTTTGAACCCGTGAATTTTCTAATATATATTCCTGTTCGTACTTCGTAAAAAATCTTTTAGCAATACGCAGATCAGCATTTCTAATTTTTTCTATATCCACACCTATTTCGTTATTTGATATAACAATAACAATTATATTACTCGTATGAGAAATATTAAAATGATACTTAGGAAATTCTTTTATATATGGCTTACCATACCGATTCCTCAAAAAAGTAATCTCGGTATTTGAAACACCGAGATCGTTGCACGCAATAATCCTGCTCAGTGCTTCTGCATACAAAGTTACTTTTTTGCTAATATCATTACTTAATTGAATAACTTGTCTCTGTTTATCTTTTGAAACAAAAGATAAAAGCAGGTTATAGTTTTCTCTGTCAAAATTATCATCGATAGTCAAATAATATAACTTATTAATCATTTTATTCGGAAAAGACTTTTAAACTCGTTAATTCGGTCAGTAACGCCCATTTAGTACCTGAATCCTCTCTCGCCATATGCGCAAGATTCTGATAAATAGATTTTTGATAAATGCGCTTGAAAATAGCCATTAGATGCAAATCAAAAACGGTATTTGTTTTACCGACAATTTCATCATTTTTTATATTACTCGTATCGAACACATCTACCATATTAGAAACAAGAGGAATAATATCAGATGCAACAATATTATTTGTCATATATCATTCCACAAGTACTATGTTTTTATAGACATCTATTGAATCTTTTCAAAAAAATATTGCATTTCCACGATTCGCACCATCGGATGAATTACATCCAAAACAATATTATTGTTCGATCGATCTATATCAACATCAGGAGGATTTTGAGTGAAAGTTACTATTAGGTTCTAATTTTTATTAGAAGTAGATCCAACCATTAATCCATTATCACTGACACCATTAGAATCTTCATATACATCAAAGTTTCCTATACTTGATAGAATTGCAATACTTAAAATTAGCCATTGAGATTATTCATTATTTGGGATAATAACATCTGGATTTTTGCGAAAAGCTTTATTTGATCAATATAACTGATTCTTTTCATATATCTGAATGGCGAAATTATAAATACCATTTACTTTGCATATCGTACATTCTTTTATATTCGCCATTCTGTTCAATTAATTCCGCATGTGTTCCTTGTTCAACAATAATACCATCTTTCATTACAATAATACAATCTGCAATTTTAGTAGAACCTAACCTATGTGTTACAATAACGGCTGTCTTTCCCTCACAGATATCTATAAACTCTTCGTACAAATGAGTCTCTTCCAATGGATCAATGGCAGATGTTGGTTCATCTAACACAATAAAATCATAGGAGCGATATATCCCGCGGGCAATCGCGACTCGTTGCCACTGGCCACCAGACAACTCCGCTCCCGCAAAATCACGACCAAGCATTGTGTTGATACCGTTTAACAACTTTTCGTCATCTAAAACTACTCCTGTCTTTTTACAAATATATTCAATATCTGCGTCTTCGTCTGTTCTATTTTCATTGCTAATGGTGATATTCTTTTTAAGGGTCATTTTATATTTACAATAATTTTGAAATATAGCTGACCATTTTTCATTAGATGCTTTCTCAATAGAAGTGTTACCAACTAAAATTTGACCTTTTGTTGGCGAATATAGTCCAAGTAATAACTTGCAAAGGGTTGTTTTTCCACTGCCGTTTTCACCAACTATAGCAAGGGTTTGTCCTTTTTTGATTCTCAAATTTATGTTTTTTATTGCATATTTTTTTGATTCAGGATATTTAAAAGCGACATTGTTTAATATGATGTCCGATTCTTCACAGCGTGTTTTTTCTACTCCATTATCAACAGTGTCTGAAACAAACGATAGATAATTATCCAATGTTGCAACATTTTCAGAAGCCCAACTGATTCTTTCGGATATAACTTCACTCATAAAGCTAAACAGTCGGCCAATTGACGAAAGAACTGCTGTAAATGCACCTACTGTTATTTGTTTATGCAATACTAACATAAAAATCATAAAAAGGATCACGCCATATCCTATTACAGTAATAAAATTCATTAACATGCTGATAACATTTTTTTTCAATTGCGCACGCAAGGTCAATCTGTTTAATTTTTTTAAACACAAAGTAAAAAGCTTTTTGAAATGCTCTGTAGCTCCCCACAATCGGGTTTCCCTCAAATCAGAGGCACAACTTTCATAATAATCACATTCACGCCGAATAGGTGCTGAAATATTTTCTAAATCTTTAAATGTTTTAATTTGTATAATATTTGAAATAAAACAGGGAATAAAAATTGCCAAAATACTTATGCTGAGTACAGGTTTTAATGTGAACAAATAAATACCCATTAAAACAAAATAGGTTGTGTAAAAAAATATTATATCTAGTAAAGTTAGACACACCCATACAATATTGCCAGCACCGTTAATAGCTTGATTGATATAATCAAGCTGGTTTGCATCCTCGAACTCGATGCAATTCATTGTATCAATCCGCTTAAAAATGCTTAGATTCGTATGTTTCGTAATAGCTAAGCTTAAAATTCTTGCATGACAATTATCAACACCATTCATAACCTGACAAAAGGCATAAGATGCAATTAACCCCAATAACATAATCGCAACATATGCAAGACTAATTTTATTTCGAACTAAAGCCTGAGCTGAATCAAAAAATCGCTGTGTGAACACCACTTGCATAGTCCAAGATAATCCATGTAAAAAGGTGAAAAAAATATTTAAAAGCAACATTTTGGGTTCAGCGCGATACATAATACGTATGCCTTTTATACTATTACATATAAAACCATTTTCTCTTTTTATCATAAAACCTCATCTCTACAACAGGACAGAGCCTCATTCATACCATGATTTTTGGCTATCAAACATTTTCCTATATAAGCCGTTGTGCATTTTCATTAGCTGTTCGTGGCTACCAAGCTCAACGATTTTTCCATTATCAACAACTAGTATTTCATCAGATATTTTGGCGGCACCAAGTCGATGTGTAATATATATATTAAATCGACTATTATTTATTCTATGAAACATTTCATATACTTTACTCTCTGCAATCGGATCTAGCGAGGCAGTTGGTTCATCAAGAATATTGATCTTCGCTTTCGAATAGAGTGCCCTTGCAATAGCAACTCTTTGCCATTGTCCTCCCGAAATATCCACACCGTCTTCTTTGATTTTTCCTAGTGATGTTTCTATACCATCTCTTAATTCCTTGACAAGATCACATAGTCCGACTTGCGAAATGATTTGTTTTATATCCTCTTCATTATAAATCATGTTCCTACCCATCGTAATATTTTCCTTTAACGAAATGGCATATGATGTAAAATCTTGAAATAGTACAGAAATAATCGATTTAAGATTGGCATAGTTATATTTTTTTATGTTTATGCCATTTAGTAATATTTCGCCATCATAATTATCATAAAGACCTATAAGTAATTTTACGATGGTAGATTTTCCCGCACCGTTAACTCCAACAAGTGAATAGCTTTTACCACTATTCAAAAGAAATGAGCATTGATTCAGCACATAAGTTTCTGTACCAGGATATTTAAAACGCACATTTCGAAACTCAATTGATTCAAACTCAAAAGCTCCTATACGAGAAGGTGCTACACAAGCATCCTTTTTTTCACTCAACGAAAAAAAACTATTTAAGTCCTTGAGGTACTCTTGAAGTCGAGCATATTCATACATTGTTTCTGAAAGTCGCCATGACATGGATTGAACTAAGCCAAAAACTGCATTAACAAGAGCAATGAATACTCCAATTGTGATACTGTTCGCATATAGTGACGGTAATAATACTGATATAATCACCGCAATTACCAATAATGTAATGATCGACCCACTTTTCATATTAGTATAAGTTTTCTTTTCTATTTTAGATTCTATTTTAAAGGATTTATTATAAAGAGTAACATATTCTTTTTGTAAACTATTACTATATCCGAACAGTTTTCTCTCGTTCGCATAATCCCTGTCTGTGAGAATGCTAGATAAATATCTATATTTTCTTTGTATTTCCACAGCAGCTTTACCCATTTCATAATTTTTCTTTCCTGTTTTAATTGCAATAGCAAACAAGGGAATACTAACGGCAACTATAACAATGCCACTAATAAAAGTCGTAGTCATTATTATGGCAAGAAGAGAAATTGAACTGATGATAATACTAACTGCTGATAGAATATTATTGAATCCACTTAAAAAATTCCCGACTGGATCAGAGCATACTCTATTAATGAGTTCTTGAGTCTCAGGATTTTCTACATACTGATATTCCAATGCCATCCTTTTATTTAGTATCAATTCTTTTATTCTCATTGTCATCTTATTTTTTCCAGTTAAACTGATTATCTCTGCAACTGTTGGTATAAGATTGATAAAGAGTATATATAGAACAATCATGACTATAGGCACAATGATTTCATTATGGTTTCTTTTCCCTTCAAAAATATCCATTGCACAATCTATAAAATTAGCAAGTGCAATGGTTTCATAAGCGGGCATCAATGAATTTGAAATTGTGTATATAATTAATAACGATGATTGTAGCGGAATATAACGCATTGGATAAGCTATAAAATCCCTATTTCTGAACAAATGCATTTCTTTCATAATGGCTTGCTCTCCCCAATATGGGTATTATAATTTGATAGACGAATCTCTGCTAGTTTTTTTGCAAAGCGGTCACATGAATATAAATCTTTATTTTCCATAAAAACCATTCCAGGGCAACGATCACATTGTGATGTGTATTCACATTCTTTGCAGCATTTCAAGTCCGAGTTTTTGATGCTCTTAATTAATTTGAGTTCCTCCGAAAAATACCAAATGTCTCTCAATGATTGCTGATAGATATCACCAACTTTATAAAAAAAAGAATTACATGGGTAAACATAGCCTTGGCAGTCGATGGCAAAGGAATAAAAAAGAGCAGCACAAGGCACATCACTAACATGCAAATGATCATTACGAGTGATAGAATCTACAATCCTCATAGCCGAACATAAGTCACGGTCTTCGATACGAAGCTTCTTTGGTGAGCTATCCCCATCGTTCTTTGAAAAAATCAATGGTGATACCAAGTATTCAAAGCCATTTTCTTCGCAATACGCTTGAATCTTAACGAAATTTTCTAAATTTTTTTGCATTAAAGGTGTTTTGATACGTACTGGAATACCCGCTTTTTTAAGTTCTCTCAGATTGTTTAACAAAAGTGATAAAGATCCGCTCTTTTTGGTTATAGAATCATGTATGTCTGGATCCATTGAGAAAATAGTGGTTGAAAACTCTGCAATATGTAATTTTTTAAGTTTGGCAATACTTTTTCTATTAAGCAATGTGCCATTGCTTAATAGAAAAACACGCATATATAAACTCCTAGCAAACTCTATGATTTTAAATAGGTCGTCACGAAGAAATATCTCACCTCCAGTTAATGATATATTCACTACACCTATTTCTCTCAATTCTAAAAATAAATCTTTAATTTTTTCAAAACTTAATCCAGGATTTGTATGAGATGGAAGGTAACAGTGTTCACATCTTAAATTGCATTTTGTCAATAATTCGATCATAACGCTTACAGGTCGATTTTCAGAAAAAGCCTTATTATAAAAATAATCAAGCAAGATTTTTTGCCTCATAATATCCCCTCCACGACAATCAAGTTTTTTCTTCTCAATTCTTTTATCTTTATTATTACTTCTTTGATTATTTCCTCTTCATCATTCTTATATTTTGTTGATAATGTAGTAATAATTTCATCAAAGTTGTCGGTTTTTAATAAAAGAATCCAAAAATCTTTCATCATTCCTTTTAATAATGTTAATTCATTTGTTATCTCATCAAAAATAAATATCTCATCACATAATAATGTCCAAGAAATATTTTTTGAATACCGAATTTTGTATGTTTCTTTCATACTGTATACTCCTATTACCAATACTTTAACATCCAAAAGACATAAATAGCCAAATGGAAGTATTTCAGAAGCTGATTTGCACATGAAAAACTCATATATAATAATTATATTATTTGCAAAAAGTCAAAACCCAAGTAAGAGCGAGGTAATTTGTTTTGCCTCGCTCTTACTTACTAGATTACTGACCGTTGCAAGTGCCCTGCTTGCATTCACCCATGTAAAACGCAATCAAGGATTTTTTCTTGGCATTTTTCTTAACCAACTTTTTCATGTTTTATTTCTCCTTTCATAAGTTTATGATAAAAGCGTTATGCGCTTTTATACAAAAAATTAATATTGGTTTACTAGGGTGTAATCATTACCACAACTTAAAGACTCGGCACAAATGAATTCAAGAGAAGTTTGCAATGACAAAAATACCCAAAAGTAATCCCGAAATGCGGTTTACATTACATTTTTTCTAGATCTTGAAATAGAGCTTTGTATACCTTTAATTTTTACTTTTTAATAAATCATTAATAATAAGAACTACATTATGAAAATCACAGAATGTACTCATCAGCAAATATTCATCAGGAATTTCTATGTCAAATTCAGATTCAAGGCTTATTATTGCCGAAATAAAATTGATAGAATTCATATTCTCGAAATTTCCATCTTCCAGTACAATTATACCATTTTCCTCTAAACATTTTAATACTCTTTCATTAACAGGCATATACATATCTCCTTTAAATATTATTCGAAAACTCATCTATAATCAATGAGCATATTTGAAATATATCGCTATCATCCATTGAAAATACTGGCAAATCAAACTCTTGTTCAAGATTGCTTTTCATTCTTAAATATTGGTTATTATCAATCTCTTCAATTTTATATCCGATTCCAGAAAGTGTAGTAACCGCTTTCATTGGGAAAATTACAATTGCCTTTACTTTGCCCTCATCAATAGAGTTCAAAAAACCAATTGTCTTTCTTATGTAATCAAATTCATCATGTGGGTTCACACACAAAATAAAAGCATCTGGTAAAGTGCCTAACAAAAATGAATATTGTGATATTGCAAATTCATTTATGTTTGAATTATTATAATGAATAACACCAGATTGACAACCAGTTATTATGATATCTTTCTGTTTAAGTTGGACTTTAAAGATCATTTCATTTAGCGTTGCAATGTATTCGGATGGATTTAGATTAAGAGTGGCATGATATCCGAAATGAAATACATAGTCAGCATTAAATAGGTAGCCTGAGGGTTCTGTTATGATAGAACCAACATTATACCCCAATTGTGATAGTTGATATATTATTTTTTGTTGTAATGTAAACTTACCCTGCTTTGAACTTGTCCCAACAACCCCAACTACAGGAATAGTGACTTTATATAGTTTTAAGTCATTTTCAATAGGCACATTATTTTTTTCTATGAGCGGATAATAAAATGATTTATTAGACAGAGGGATCGCTTCGAAAGAATAAATGTTTTTCCCAAAAAACTCGCACTTACTTAGTATTTCTTCAACATAATTCCGCCTAGTTAACGCTGTTAAGTCGGAAACACACGATAATATTACAGTATCAAAGTTTCCTTGCCAATCAATGTCATCAAATGATTTTACTATTTCTCCAAATATAGATTTACCAACTTTTCCGGATAACTTATCATCATATACTCCAACCAGTTCAAAATTCAATTTGTTTTTAAAACGCAATAACGCATGACTTTCTTTATTAACAGGAAATACTATGGATCTGCATATTTTAAAACTTGGCTTAACAATTTTTTTGCTTTTTTTTTGAAAGATTGTTTTAGAACAAATAGAATGAATCATCGAAACAACATCAGCATAATAACCAACTTTCGCTGCTATCAACCCACTAATATAAGCACAGGCAAAACTCGTTCCTTTGATTATTGTTTTTGTATCTAGCCATTGCGTTCGATAATACCTATCGGCTACTAAAATATTCAATTTGCTATTTTCAACAAATATTATTTCACCTTTTTCTAGATCTCTTTTTACATCTACGCCAAGCACGCAATCAAGGGCTGCCGGAAAAGAAATAGCACCATCATTATCGAATGCAGAAACAACAATAACTCCTTTTTTTGATAATCTTAAACAAACATCGTTTATTGCAGCAAAATCATATAGATAGGTGACTCCTGCACTAATATTTATAATGTCTATTTCAATGTTTTTATAGATAAAATCTAATACTTTTACAAGACCAGATTCGTCTACATTTAATTCATCATTGCAGATTCTAAATATAGTTATATCTATATTTTTATTTGTATTCCAAAGAACATATGAAACAGCTGTTCCATGCCCCACAAAATCTTCTATTATAGATTTTTGGATTTCCCATCCGGCCTCGCCTCTATAAAGTACATACGAATCAATCACACAACTGCTTACAGGAGATAACGGGGAAAGACCCGTATCTATCACAGCAACCCTAGCATTTTTCACAAAATTCACCTCTTTAGAATTAAATTTAGGTGTTTCACCTAAAAATTGGTTTGTAATAAATAACCTGATCAATCTTTTTTAATTCTATCAATACTCTTTGTTGTATTCCTTTTACTTTATTCTCAAGAATAAAATAATTATCTAAAAACTTTTCGGCTTTCAAATCAATCTGCCTATGTATATCGTTATCGTTAAAATAATTTAGAATAAACATAAATATATTGTAAGAAAATTCGTCAACAGCATTTCGCCATTCACCATACGCTTTATCATATTTTTTTATCAATGCATCATATCCATAATAATGGATATATCGATTTCTCAAAAATTCTGTACCATTATCGTTTTGCACTAATACTTTTCTACTAACATTTATTACCAAAGAATAAATTTCTTGAACATCTTCATTATAAAAATTATAATTGAACTTATATTTTAAAGCATCACACAAAGGTAGCAAACCTAGCCTAAAAGGAAACAAACGATCTAAATCAATTTTTGCACTTATTGAGGTTAATGAATTGGCGGTTAATTTACTTGCAATAATATACGGATTTAAATTTAGCCTTAAATCTTTAAAACTTTGTATGTTATTGCGAAGACCAGCAATAGTTGAATAGGGATTAAAATTAATAAAACCGTACTCCACTTTAACATAATAATCATCAGTAAAATCAGTAAATGCTTTTAATAATTCAACACATTTTTTGATTGAATGCAAATCAGCACGTTTCCCATACAATTTCAAGTCAGACTCATTAAAGCTTTCAATGCCTATAAATATATTTCCTAGTCCATATTTTTTGAGTTTTTTTAGACTTTTAATAACCGATTCGTTTATTTGTTCAGCTCTGATATTGAAAGTGAATTGAATCCAGTAATTCTTTTTTGACAGTGCATCATATAATTCATTTAACCTGTCAACGGCATCATTTGACGAAACAAAAGTCGGATCAGAAAAACAAATGAATTTGCATTGATAATTTTCGACCAAATAATCAATCTCACTGATAATACTTTCAATGCTTCTCCATCTCACATAACGTCCACAATTATTCGAATATAGACAATTTCTATCGCAAAATGTGCAAAAACCTTCGCAACCACGTGAACCATAAATATGAAAAAATCTTGATCCTTGATAGTCAAAATTACGATTTGGAAAAGGCAATTTATCTATATTTGCCAAAGGTCTAGGACTATTTACATAAATTTCACCATCTTCTTTGAATGCAATTCCTCTACAAGATGTTATTTCCTTTCCATTTAAAATAAGGTCAGCAAGTTCAACCAATGTAACTTCGTACTCGCCCAAAACAGCAATATCAATTTAAGGAATTTCGTTCAAAAGGTTTTTGTAAAGACTATTAACCAATGAATGACAAATAACTATTTTAGAGTGTTTATTAGCACACTTAATTTCTCTACATGTTTTTGTCAATAGATCATAACAATCATATGAAAGGAAAATCACAAAGAGTTCAATAGATTCTTTCTTAATAAAATGCAGGGCTTCATCAAAATTGGTGCATTCTATTCTTTTCACATAAATTTGATTATTGATGCTTTGAAGTGCAGCTATTCCATAGCCAACTTCCAAACGATGCAACTCATTATCAGAAAAATATATCGCGCTAATTTTTTTCACAAAATCACCTCTTTTAATATCGCTAGTAATCACATTCTACCTTAACTCGAACTATTCCAATCACATAGCACTTTCCATAATACAACAGTACTGGTTTTCCTACTTTCTAAATACTGAAAATACAATTATCATAGCACAAGTGTAAATATAATTGTTTAATTAAATGGACATATGGATTCCATATGTCCATTATATATTCTATTATTTTTATTGCAATGCATTTGACCTATTCGTCGTTTCAAAACACTTAAATGCAAAAAGAGCCGTCTTTCGACAGCTCCCAATATAACAACTTATTGAAATTAAGAATCCTTAAGTTCTTCTATAATAAAATCTATTATATTAATAATATGCTTTTGTTTATCCTTTGGCAAAGATTCGATTCTAGCATATAACTCATCCGAAGCCAATTTTATACTTTGTTCAGTCTTTAGTTCTAATAACTTTTCAATAGGCATATTCATTTCATTAGATAATTTAATCAATGTTTCTCTACCGGGTTTTCTGCTTCCTGTTTCTAAAGCCGAAATGTAAAATTCACTAACACCAATTTTTTCCGCCATTTCAAATTGAGTATAACCTTTCTCTTTACGATATTGTTTAATTATTCTTCCTAATCTTGTAATCATCTGTTACGCTCCTTGTTAGCTCATACAAATAGTATAAACTTATACAAAAGAAATAACAGACACATCTGTATTAAACTTGACAATATGTATTGATTTATATATAATGATTGAAAATGGGGGATAAAAAAATGAACTCAAACTTGTTATATATACGCCAAAGATCCAATAGTACAAAAAAACTAATAGCTAAATTGTTAAATGTTAGTGTTTATACTTACATCGGGTATGAAACGGGTAGATTGCTTATCCCAAACGAAATTTTAATTATGTTTGCTAAAGTTTATAATATTCCCACATCAGACTTGTTTTGCAGAGAAGAGGATATATCCAATGCAACAACCAATAAGCTTAGTTTTTTATCTAATATTAGCGAAGCGGAAAGAGAAAAGCAATTAATTAAAAATTTAACTGGGAGTTCACATAGTAATATATCGTACCATGGAATCAATCAACTCAAAAACAAAATAATAAGCAGTATTAGTTATAAAGAGGTGCCGTAAATAGGCACCTCCTTATGATTATTTCTTAAAACGATTCATTGCTGCCGGAACTTTGGGTTGATGATAGAAAACATAGCAGGCCGAGTTGACGGAAGCGGCTCCTACAACTAATGCTAATGCAGAAAGAGTAGTAGCGTATTTTAAGGCGAAACCCTTAATTCTTTTCATTTAAAAACCTCCTTTCAATAAATGCATACAGTAGAGAAATACTAACAGATAATATTCCTATACTAAAAGAAAAACAATAAACATTGTTTTTACCGAATAAAAATAGAAATGATGCAATTACAGCTATGGCAACAGCAAAAATGTGACTTTTATTTCTGAATTTTAAATATTCTTTTTCTTCAAATGGTTTATTTGGATTATCAATAGGGCCAACAATTAAAATGATTGTTACGGAAAGTAACAATGTAAAAAATGTAGCAATACAAAAATATCTGTTTGACATTAGTTGAAGTAATAGCAAAAATGCAATTTGATTAAGCGCAAACAATAAATGACATTTAATATAATTACTTGCGTGATAGCCACCCGTTAAACTTCTGCATATATAAAAACCAATAAAGAATACTAATGTTTCAAAAAAAGCTTTAAACAATATTGAAATAAAAAGCATAATAAATATATATACCGCTTGAGAAATTAATACTTCATAGCTATATTCATAAATCTCTTTGTCTTCTTTTTTTATTATGCCTTTGAGTATAAAAGAATCGGTTATTATTTTTGCAATTTTTTTATACATAGTATCACCAGCAAAAAAGAAGATATAACCACATGGTATATCTTCTTTTAATACTATCTAAAATAATTGTCAATCAAAAATGCTTATGTGTTGCTTTTAAATGCCTATTCGTTGTAATTTAATATTATGGTAGTTTTAAATTGTTCGTCATTACAATCGAAAAATATATCGCCGTTATATTTTTTTGCCAAACTTCTCATTTGCAATATGCCATATCCATGAGATTCACTATCTGCTTTTGTTGATATTAAATTGCTAATATCGATTTTATGTGGCACGGGGTTTTTGATAATTATTATGAGACTATAATTTTTTGATATTATTGAAATATCAACTGCCTTATGATTAGAACTTAACTTTTCAGTAGCCTCAATTGCGTTATCTATTGCATTTCCCATAATAACAGAAAGATCTATCGTATCTATACCGATTCGCTGTTGTAGCTCTATTTCAACATCAAGTTTTATTCCTAGAGAGATTGCTCTTTCATTTTTAATTGATAATATGGTATCAATAATACTATAGCCGCAAATAAAACTATTTTGAGATTCCAATAGTTCACAGCTTGTTTTTATATGCTCTTTTGCGTTAGAAATATTATCATTATCCAATTCGTGCAATATGCCGATCATTGTGTTTTTTAGGTCATGCTTAATTTTTCTTATTTGTACTTGATTATCATATAACTCCTTATAAGTTAATTTTTGATTCTCAACTAATGTATTTGCAATAAGCAAATTTTGTTTCACTATGAAATAATCACATATTTTATCAATGATATAAAAAAGCGCAATATTTGTAAGTATAAGTGTGATTATTACAGATATAGCAATAACTTTCTTTGAAGGATTATCCATTATATAATACATATAATCTAAAATAACAAATATAATCATAATTGACGTTATTAGCATAAATCCAATATAAGACCACAACATACTTATCTTAAATTTTGGTAACGAATGTTTTCCAAATTTAATTATAGCAATTATTGCAAAAATTATTAGTTTTGAAACCATCATACCAGCAAATAAATAAATACCAGTCTTTAAAACTGCTATTTCTTTATTTAATATATAACTGCTGAAAAGTGCAACTGCCGTTTCCGATAATGATGATAATGTAACAATAATTGCTGTTAAAAAGATTTTTGTATGCCATTTCAATTCATACAAAATCGAAATTAAAAATGAGACCAATATTAAAATTAAAAATTTAATTAATCCAACATCTAAAAATAATAAAGAGAGAATGAAGATTGTTGTGATGGAAAATATATAAATATATTTCCCTTTGAAAGTTTTTTTCTCTGAAAAAGTTTCAAAGAAAAAACATAATAAATAAATTTGTAAAATTCCGTTTACTAAGTGGTAAATTATATCCATTAAAAATTTCTCTCCAAATAATTTGCATATTCTTTTAGAACATCAGATTTTTTTCTGACACTCATCATTACCCGCTCATTGTTTGTCAAGATAATGTCATAGTTTTCAAATTTCTTAATATCATTCATATTAACAAGATAGCCTTGATGCACTTGGCAAAATCCGTAAGGAGACAATTTTGCTAATGCTTCACTGATTTTTCCTATCGTTTCATAGTTGCCGGCAACTGTATGAAAAATTAAATGTTTACGATAAATTTCCACATACAAAATTTCGTTAACAGGTATTTTTAAAACTTCGCCCTTATTTTTGATGATATAGTATTGGTGAAGTAATTGATATTTTTTAATAGCCTTATTTACAACTTTTACAAATTTGTTTTGTTCAATAGGTTTTACAATAAAGTAAAAAGCTTCACAATCATAAGCGGGTATGGCATACTTAGGATAACTTGAAATAAAAATAATAATAACCTTGGTATCGTATTTTCTGATTTGTATACCTGCGTCGACACCATTAACATTTTTCATTTCAACATCCAAAAATATAATATCATATCGTTTACCATTGTTATATGCATATAGTAAGTCTTCCGCGCTTGAAAACTGCGAGTATGTGTTTTTTTCTGAAATTGCTACACAATAGCTAAGGTTGCTCAAAATTTCATCTCTGAATTGCATAGAATCATCACATATAGCAATTCGCATAAATAATCAGTCCTGTCATATTAGTAACTTTATTTTAAAAAATAAGTAGAGCTTTGTCAATTAAAATATGCTTTTTCTTACTGAAAAATTTAATTACAAATTTGATTTTTCGATAAAACTTTAGGAACAACAATTTTAATACTTACTACTTGTCAGGTTTCTTTAAATTCTTTTTTTAATAAGTCCATTAGGACAGAGAAAAAAGCCCATATCCGTTTTATCGGACATGGGCAAATTTGCAGACTGCCTGCTTTTACTATATATCTATTTCTAACTATAAGTATATATTTTTTTGTTTTTCTCTCTATCTTCTATCTTTTAAGGTGGGAGATTCTCTTTCTCCCTCCATGGTGACAGGTAGCACCTACCACCTAACAGACATAGTTGCCCTGTGGAGAATAACGGTTAAAATTTTTAGCCCTTAAGCTTGAAAAGAAGACTGCTTTTACCGCCTTTTTTACGGTAGCGTTGTGCAGTATCAAGCAGTCCTGCCTTCCGCAGATCGGCTATACCTCTGCGTACCGTTGACGGCGATAATTTTATATCTTTAGCGATTGTCGGTATGACAGGCCAACATTCGTTTTGAATGTTGGCTCTGTCGGACAGATAGATATAAACAGCAACGGCTCGGTGAGGAAGTTCAGAACGATATAAAAAATCAAGCTTGCCCATTATTTTTCATCTCCGTTCCGGTTATTTTGTGCTTCGGATGCGGCTGTAATGCGGTGCCGCCATTATTTTTTCGCTTGTTCCCGGTGTGGGTTACCGGTGCATTCTTTTCTGCCAACGGCATTGACCGGCTACCCATATTGTCGCAATCAGACATATGAGGGGTTGGTTCTAACAGTTCGGGAGGATATTTTTTAACTATTCCGTCCGTAATTGTCTTTTTATCGGCATACCTCACTTTGCGGTTGCCTTGATCCTCAATCATATACGGATTGTCATCATCAAATTCAATTCCCCATTTAAAGAACAGTTTTAATTTGACTTTCATTGGATAGAAACCCGTTTTCATAACTACAAACTGACCTTTTGGCATGGATTTAAGTTCATCGGGAGTCATTAACGGTCGCTCTATCATTTGAAGCGACTGCGTCGGATCGTTCTTTCCTCTGCTTACCGAACCCGACATTACGGTTCTGCTGCCAAGTGCCTTTGATAATGTTTCGGCTGAAGTGCTTTGCGGTGCAAAACCGCCGAATACGGTTAACTGAGTATTGTCAATGATGATTTCTGCGCCCTCCTTGCCATAGTTCTTTTCGCCTTGTCTTTTATCTTTTGGAACATTCCATTTGTCATAGGTCTGAATTCTATTCTTCCGAGACTTTCGCCGGACCGGTTTATCCCGATGCTTAAGACAGTACCGTCATTGATTGCCGTCAGCGTTATTCTACTGTCGGTACAGATAATCTTTACAGCTCGCAGCGGATTTACGCCGACACGCACGAGGTCTATATGCTCATCTCTCCATTTCAAAACGAACTCTATATCTTTCCGGCTCAAAATATTTTTATCCATACCATTACTCCTGCTTTTCAAATGCAAACTTGCAAACATATGTTATACCGCCATATACAAATACATTTTCTTTTTTAACTTCATACATACAGTCGAATTGCCTATCGTTTGTTCCGTCTGCCGACACCCACCTCCAACTATCATAGTAATTACTGCTGCCGGAACAAATATCAAGCAAGATTTCCGAGCCGTCATCAAACTCGAAGCAGAAGCTGTACGGCATTGTATCGGGTCGTGCGTCCAATTCGTCAATAAGTTTTTCCATTTTGCGATTTGACTCGTAATCTTCAAACTTCACATCCATCAATCTGTTAATTCTTTCAAAATCGTTTTTGCCGATTTCGATTTTGCATACATATTCTTTCATATTAAAACTCCACCTCAAATCATGTTCCATCTGCAAAGTCTGCAAGTTCTTCTAACAAAAGCGCAGCGCAAGCAGTCTTCGTATTTTCTTTCTCATTTTTCCGTATTATGTGACCGCTATAATCCTTTTCCCATTTTAAAAAACTCCTTCATAAATTTATTATAATCTGCAAATAAGTCACCTTATCTGCCAATTACCAACCGTTAAGAGTCAGTCCGAGCGACCTTGCAAGCGCATAATTTATATCCCGTACCTTATCCGAATCACTGACTGCGCCTATTCTCTTTACAAGCATATAATCCGGCAGCGTTCTTATCTGCTCGCACATAACCGTAGAAACCCTGTCAAGCCCCTCGCCGCGCCCTATTTCAACATGCGTCGGCAGCCAAGGCTTTTGCTTTCCGGTAATTGCCGCAACTATAACCGTATCTGAATTGCTGTTTCCTTTTTCGTTCTGCACCACAAGAACCGGTCGAAATCCGCAGCATACAGATCCGCCTATTTTAGGCAGCGCCGCCTTATATATTTCAAATCTGCAAGGCTTTAAATAACTGTGCTTCACATTCATTCCCCCTTATGTTAAGGTTATACGGGGAATTTTAATGCGGTTTCAAGAAAACAAAACGGCTGACAGGATTTTTAGTCCGTCAACCGTTTTTAATTTAATCCTCGTATGCACCGGAGTATAAAATCGGGTTAGTGACCGTTTCAAAATACGGACCTAACGCATACGCCGTCATAGCCTTTAAAAAAGAATCCACCGTTCCGAGCATTGAAAGCATTTTCCTCTCGTCAAGGGATATTACCACCTTATCTGTAAGCCTTGTGCTCCCCTCTTTTATTATAACGCCTTTCAGCTTTGTAATAAGCGGCACCGCCCAACCGTTTGCTACCGTCAGCACATAAGGATAATTCCTTTGAGGATTATATGTGACCTTCAGCATTGTCACGGTTCGCTCTTCCGCATTTTCCGGATTTACATATCTGTCGTAATTCAGAATTTTTATGTTTGAATATAACTCCATTTGTGACTTTGCCTCGTCATATTCAGCGGTCGCTTTTTCCAAAAGAGCCACACCGCTTACATTATCCGACCCCGGCGTTCCTTTAAGTCGGGAGAGTATTCCGCTTATCTTTTCTCCCGCTTCTTTAAATATTTCATTCGGGCTTTCCGAAAACTGCGAGCATAAGTCCTCAAGCTCTTTAAGGGCTGAATTATCCCCTGCGCATTTTAAAGCCTTTTGCAGCCGTTCAACATTGCGTTTGCAAATTGCAAGCTCTCTTGCCGTTACGGTCTTTGCCTTTATTACGGCGTCGTTTAACTGAAAAAACTCCTCTGCCGATAGGTTATAAAACGCGTCAACGGCATTCTCACCCGTGCCTTTGCTGTAATCCTTGGCGTTCAGCCTTATTCTCGACATAAGCGTGTGCGGCGACGCCATAGGCTCCTTTTCATATCTTGTGTCGTCCATAAATTCAAGCAAAGCCTTCTGTGTTTTATAAACGCATATCTGCTTGGTATTTGTTTTTCCCGCCATGCCTTTTCACCACGCTTTCTTATGCGGAAAAATCCAGTAAAGATAATTGCTTGTGCTTTTCGCCGTTAAAATAGTTTTCACCCAAGGTTGCGTAGGCGGTTATTTTATCGGGCAATAACAGCTCCATATACTTTTCCGCCAGATTAAAACCTATAAGCGAAAACCCGTCGGCAAACAGCTTTATATGCTTACCGTCCTGCCCTATAAATTTATGCGCTTCATTTTCCAAAAGCTTTACTTCCGTTTTTAAAATCGGCTTCATTGCACCGGCGCCGAACGGCTCAAGGCGTTCTGCCTCGGCAAACAGTTCATCGCTTAATTCGGACTGTTCTAATTGTATGTCCCAAAAGCAGGTAGGCTGCAGATCCTCATCTGTAAGGCTACTTGCGGTTAGCTGAATTGCGCGACGAAAGCTCTCAAAGTTTTCGGGCCGCACTGAAAGCCCCGCAGCCATAGCATGTCCGCCATAGCTTAGCAAAAGCTCCCTACACTTTTCTATACCGTTCAGAATATGAAAAGCCTCAACCGATCTTGCGCTTCCCGTAAGCACCGTTTTGCCGTTCTTATCTGTTTTAAAGGCAAAAACTATTGCGGGCCTGCCGAATTCTTCCTTTAAATTTCCTGCAAGCAGACCTACTATTCCGCTCGGCGCTTTTTCCGTGCATAAAACAAGCACTTTATCCCCTGCGTTAACAAGTTTTTCAGCCTCTTCGCGTATCTGACCGTATGCCGCTGTCTGCATTTGTTTTCTTTCCTCGTTTATGCTTAAAACCTTTACGGCAAGCTCCGCCGCAGTCAAAGGATTAGTTTCAAGCAGCAATATAAGGGAAAGTTCAGCGCCCTTTACGTTAAGCCTGCCCGCAGCGTTAAGGCACGGCGCCAAACGGTAGGCAATATCCTCGGCTGTTATATGTGACATATCTCCCATAAGCGCCCTTATACCGGGTCTGTCGTAATACGGGTCACGCATACGCTTAACGGCTCTTTTTGCAATCACACGGTTTTCTCCGTTAAGCGGCGCTACATCGCCTATTGTACCGATAGCAGCAATGTCCACAAGCGAAAGCGCGAAATCGTGTTCACCTATTTTCTCAAGCATGCAGTGCGCAACCTTCCAAGCAAGCCCAGAGCCCGTCAGTTCTTTATATGGGTAAGTCTCGCCCTCGATATGCAGGTCTATAAGCGCGTCCGCCTGCGGCAGCACATCTCCCGGCTCGTGATGGTCGAGTATTACAATATCCAAGCCCAATTCCTTTACATATTCCGTTTCTTCCACGGCGCGTACTCCGTTATCTACCGTAACAAAAAGCTTTGCGCCGCACTCTGCCTGCTCTTTAATTGCTTTTTTGCTTATGCCGTAGCCTTCCTCAATTCTGTCGGGCAGTCTGACGCATACCTCGGCGCCCATTTTTTTAAGCGCCAAAAACATAACGGCTGACGCGCTTATTCCGTCGGCGTCATAATCACCGAATATGCAAATACGGTTATGTGCAAAAATATGCTTCCAGATAATATCCGTTGCCTTATCTATATTGCGTATAAGTCTGAAATCGTATAATTCATCGCCGTTCAAAAATTCATCTGCTTCGTCAAGAGTTTTTATTCCGGCTTTGCACAAAGCGACTGCCGAGAAAGCGCTGTATCCGTTTTCCCTGAAAAAATTATATTGCGAAAGCTCTGTATTCTGTTTCCAAATCATCACGGTTGCTCCTTTATTTTTTCATTCTCATTTTTTCTTTTCAAAAGCCCGCAAAGCGCCGAAAATCTTTTAGTGCCTTTGGTATTGCGTATCGCATAGCGTACGGCATCTTCGTCGCCTACTATTATCATTCTTTCCTTTGCACGGGTAACGCCGGTATAAAACAGGTTTCTTATAAGCATCATCGAATGAAATCCGGTTATTACCATAATAACCACCGGGTACTCCCCGCCCTGCACCTTATGAACGGTTGTGGCAAAGGCGTGTTTCAGCTGTTCAAGCTCCGCGCCGGAATATTCAACCGAAACGCCCTGAAAATCCACCTGAACAACGTACTTTCTTTTGGAAACCTGCGTTATCCTGCCGACATCGCCGTTATATACGCCTTTATCGTAGTTATTGGATATCTGCATTACCTTATCCCCCTTACGGAATAAGGCTCTGCCCACCTTTATCTGTTCATCGGCGTTTATTTCGGGGTTGGCAATTTTCTGCAGCACGGTATTAAGCTCATCCACCGAAGCTGCCGTTTTGGATTTGAGCGGAGAAATGACCTGAACCCTGTAAGGATTTTGCCCGCCGCATAAATATTCCTCGCAGAATATTCGCTCCACGGCTCTGCAAAGTCTTAAACATTCCCTGTCGGACGGTTTATCCTTAACGGGGTAAAAAACAAAGTCCTGTCTGTTTCTTATAAGCTCCTCATTGCCCGCGTTTATCCTTTTGGCGTTTTCAAGAATAGTCTTTCTGCCGCCCAGACGGTAGGAATGTTCAAGTCTTACTACGGGAATACATTCCGACTCTATAATATCCGCCAGCACATTACCGGGACCTATAGATGGTATCTGGTTTACGTCGCCCACCAATATTAAAACCGTCTCATCGCTTAAAGAGCGCATAATATACCCTACGGTATCTATATCCAACATAGAAACCTCGTCGAGAATTATAATATCCGCGCTTAAATTCCGGCAGCAGCTTTCTCCATCCAGTGAATCGTAGCCTATATCAAACAGCTTATGAATGGTTTTTGCCTCTCTGCCGGTCGAATGCGACATACGCTTTGATGCCATTCCCGTAGGCGCGGCAAGGGCAATTTCAGGTTTCGGTATTCCGAGCCTTTCGTACAGCATATCCACGGCTTTGATATATGAGTTAAGTATAGTGGTCTTTCCGCTGCCGGGGCTGCCCGTTATAACGGAAGTGGTATTCATTATTGCTGTTATAACCGCGTTTCTTTGTGTTTCGTCAAGCGTTAGCCCTATTTCATACTGCGCCGCCGAAATACAGTCGTTCAAAACATCTTCCGATACATACGCATAGCGGGATCTATGCCCGATTCTTCTTAAAAGAATTTTTGCGGTATCCCTTTCGTTTTTGTATCTGTCGGGGTGGTAATATCTTCCGCTTTCATATACAACCGCGCCGGCGGCTGCAAGGTTATGAAGCACCGTTTCGAACCTTTCCTTAGTAACTGCGCTTTCAATTGCCGCGTTTTCCTTTAAAAAAGCATTGCATTCTTCCGTTAAAAGGTCGGCGGGTAAAAATGTATGTCCCTTTGCACCTGCTTTTGTTTTAAGCACCGCGCGCACAAGGCATTTCATTCGGCACGTCGCATACGGAGCTAACCCGCAGTCGTTCCCTATTCTGTCGCACATTTTAAAGGAAGCAAAGCCTTTTTCGTACAGGCAGTACGGGTCGCTTTTGACTATCTTCATTGCATCATTACCAAGCTCTGCGGAAATTGCGTTTACCGTTTCTGCTTTAAAGCCATAGCTATGCAGAAAAGTCGCAAGGCTGCGTCTTTCCTTTTCTTCGAGAAATTCGGCTCTTATTCTCGCCGCGCGCTCGGAGCTTATCCCGCCGATACCCGCAAGCGCCGCCGGATTTTCCTCTATTGTTTTCTGAGGGTCGGGGAAAATTCTCATTATTCTTCTTGCCGTCTCCGGTCCTGCGCTTTTAAGTGAAGACAAAAACCTTTGCATTAAAACAGGCGTTTCAAATTCGCAAACGATATAGTCTGCCGCCCTAAACTGCCAAGGAAAATAGTTTCCGTTCCGCCGCTTTTCCCACTCGCCTGTCACTTCAACAACATAATCTTCCTTAACGCCTTTAAGCATACCGAGAACAGTCACGCTGCCGAGAAAATCCGGGTTTCTTTTGTCAGGCTCAATGCTTTTAATATCCCGCACGTCTATGACTATGATTTTAAAACCGCTTTCCTTTTCGGCAAAAATATGGGTAACCGTGCCTTTCAGTTTCATTTTAAACCTCTCCTTCATAAATATAATTCGGTATAATAACAAAATACCTTTGGTTTTGAAGAGGTTTCAAGAAAACTGCGCAAAAAAATACCGCCTATTCCTAAGAATAAACGGTAATTTAATATTGTGAGGTAATTCCTCACATACAGGGAATATGCTCCCCGTTTTCGATGACCACGGAGCTTTCGCCCAAGCCAATAGCAGTGTAATTATGTTGTATGGTCAGACATTCAAATCCAACTACATTGGTTTGCAGCCTTCAACATAACAACCTTCGTCACCGTACATAGTATCTCCGAATTCCTTAAATCCGTGGCGCTTATAAAAGCTGACAGCTTGCGGAACGGCATACAGCACTATTTTTGCCGCCCCTATCACTTCATGTGATATTTTCGACATATACGATCAAACATTAAATCACTAAGTGACGGACGGCTCTTATTACTATAATAAGGCATATGCTGATATTCTTCATTCGTAGCCAAATACTTTATTTCCATAGCCGAAGGTATCGTAGAAAACTGTTCTTCCGTTTCCTCGGCAGTAAAAATTGCCGAACATGCTAATGTTATGCAAGCCACTAATTTATCTGTTGCGTTATCTATATAAAGATATGTAACTGATGTGGTATCATCCACAGCCTCTTTATTGAAATAGTAATCTATATTTTCATTGCCGCATTTAAAATCCTCTGCATATTTCTTGGTATTTTCATCTAATACCCGAATACTGATTTCTATATCCTGACCGCACTTACTCATCCAATCCGCCGCCGATCAAATTACTTTTTAACGATATTGTTGCGTGCAAAAATCGTCGCATTTTCCATTATCGTATTTTCTGTTGATTTGCCGAGTTTACTGTCAATGATTTTCTCTGCACCGTCCTTTTTTACAATGTACGAATTCTTTTTAGGGGTAGCCAATGCAGCCATTTTATTTATTTGCATACCTATCTAAGCTCCCATAATTTAATCTTTTAATATTCTGCAGTTAGAAATATAGGTTATATATTGACCTATAATCGGACAATTATAATCAAATTCACTGATAAAAAATGTGCAGCCATCAAACCGACAACTGCACACATTTTACTTTCTTATTTGTTTACAGCGTCTTTCAGAGCCTTGCCGGGTTTAAAAGCCGGAACCTTTGCGGCTTTTACGATAATCTGCTCGCCTGTGCGCGGATTCTTTGCGGTTCTCTCGCCGCGCTCGCGGGTTTCAAACGTTCCGAAGCCTACAAACTGAATCTTATCGCCTTCAACAAGCGATTTTTCAATCTGGGCTAAAGCAGCGTTAATAATGTTTTCTGCGTCCTTCTTGCTTGCGCCGGCAGCTTCGGCAACTGCGGCTGCAAATTCTGTTTTGTTCATCTTACAAAACCTCCGTTTTATATTTCAGCATTAAAAGCTAATGACAGTATAACATATTTTTAACTTTCTTGCAACAGCAGTTACAATAATGCCGCGATAATCGCCTCGCCTTCTTCCGCCGCCTCGCCTATTTCCTCTGCTATTTCCCCTATATCCTCTGCCGCGCTATCAGGTGAAAATTCCGCGTCTGTCGGGTCTTCGGGCTCGCTGAGTTCAATATCCGATTCCTGTAAATAATCGAAATCCCCCATATCCTCATAATCTCCGAGATCTTCTCTGTCATAAGTGAAGTTTTCGCCGGACAACTCCTCTGCGCCGCTATCAAGCATATCCTCAAACTCCTGCGGGTCGGGTATTTCGTCCTCGTTTTCGGGGTGCATATCAATATCGCTGTCATCCGGCATTTCCCCGTTATCGGTTATTTCAATTTCATCGCTGCCGTCTTCCAACATATCTTTATTAAAGTCCGCGTCATCTTTTTCTTCGCTTTCAGACACGAGCGGAACATCTTCCGGATCGTCATAAAAGCTGTTGCCGCCGTCTTCCGTTTCCGGGTCGGTGCTCATTATATCCTCGGCAAAGGTATCTGTATCATTGTCTGCTTCAATATCCTCGGCGTCCGTAAGTTCCTCATTTTCGGAAATATCTTTCTCGCTTATTTCGGTATCTGTATTATCCGAATCGGAATCTTTGGTTTCTTCGTATTCCCCGTCTTCTTCGGAAACGGCGTCTGAACGCTCGTTCTCTTTTTCTTCCTGACTTTGGTCGGGCATATCATAATCACCACTGTCGTCGTTATCTTCTATGTTGTCCGATTGGTCTGCCGTTATATCCTGTTCGTCCGTAATATCCGAGTATTCCCCACTGTCATCATACTGAATTTCGGGTTCAGATTCGCCGTCTTCTTTCATCTTACTTTCGGATTCTTCGGAATTCTCCGGTTCTTCCTCGTCCTCCGCATCATAATCATCATCGGCATATCCGCCCTCATCAGTTTTCTTTGCCTCATAACTGTCGGTTTCGGACTCCGATTCTTCATATTTTCCCTCGGTCTCTGTTTCGTCCTCTGTAGGGTCTTTTGTTTCCTTTTCGGGTTCGTCTAAAGCTTCTTCGGGAATGTCCGTATCGGTAACCAAATCCTGTTCGGCTTCGTGTAGATTATCTATGTCCGTAATTTCTTCATTGGCATCGGTTATATCCGTATCGGGTTCTGTATCTTCCCGCTGCTCCTCGTTTTCATGCTCCGCCATATTTTCTGTTTCTTTTATATTTTCGGCATCGTTTTCGTTTAGCTCAGCGTCGGCAAGCGCATCGTTTTCGGGTATATCGGGTTCTTTGTCCGTATCTGTTTCTGTATCGGGGTTTATCTCACTTTCGGTTTCCCCTTTAATTTCTTTATCCGTTTCAAAAACATTTATTAAGTCCTTAAAGGTCTTAACGTTAGAAAAGTCCGAAGGTTTAACGCCGAAGGAGCGCAGCAAAATATCCTCAAGAATACTTTTCCGGCAGCTGCCGATTTCAAGCATTTTGCCGGAAATTTCACCCTTTGCCCTTGAAGATAAAGCATTATATTCCGCCTTTGTATATATACCGTTTTTATAGTCCTCTCTTATACGTCCAAGCTCGCAAACAGAACCCTTGAAATCCGAAATCATCTCGGTAGGCGAAAGCTTTGAAAAATCCTTCATTGCTTTTCCGTCAATATTATATTTTTCGTATACGGTATTCTTTATTATATTTTCAACAGCGCCTCTGCCTATGCTGTTGGACACACCGGTTTCAAACCCCGTATCAGAATCCGTGCTTTCCTGTTCGGTATCCTGTCTGTCTTCGTATTCATTTTCTTCCGGCGGCAATTCTTCAAATTGATTTTCTTTTTCAACCTCGTCATTATTAACCACCTCGTTCAATATATCCAATAAATCCGTCATAGTAAAAAACCTCCCATATGTTCTATGTATAACATACGAGAGGTTTTTATCTGTTTTCAAGAAAACATTTTCAATTTCCGACCACTACCAAAGCATACATAAGGTGGTCAATAAGTTAGTCTAAAATTTGCCAAATCATTGGTATCGGTCCCAATTAACTAATAATAACTTATATAATTCAAAAACTAAACAAAGGTATTTATTTTCTCGAATAGAATATTATTGATTTGCCTTCATTTTCGTCGCTTATAACAGAAAATGGTGTCCATGAGTCAATTGTTTTTAAGCTGTTCCAATATTTATCAAACTTTCTTTTAATAATACCAAATTTATCACCTTTTTTTGATTCAATATACTTAGACAAATCGTTTAGATCAATCATAAGACTATCCTTGTTAATTTCAAGTTTTATTCGTGTGTATAATGTTTGCCACTTAATCAAGGGATATAAGCGATTTGCTTTATCGTAAGATGAAAAAAGTTTTGTGCATTCAATCGTATCAACCAATGCCATAATTGATAAAAGTCCATTTTCTTTTCTAATTTGTTCTCCCCAAATATTGTGCGAAGCTGTGATTAAACAAGCGGCCTTATTCATCTCAACAATAGATCTTCCATCTTCAATTTGTTTTCTATTTTCAAGATACTCTGTGTATTCCTTAAATGCCAAACATCCCCCTACTATGCCGTGATCGCATGTCTCTTTATCATCCATATTTCCCCTTTCTTTTTCTTTCCGATGATATTCTATACTCTTAAAATAATAATTTTTAATTGTTTCATAAGAAAAAGGAATTAGATTGGAGTTTTCAATTATGTAATTATGAAGACAACTTAAAATTGGTAATTTATAATCATCCTTTAACAAATAATAGTCCCCAAATGAATTCAAAAAATCCTCTTGAGGATTATCAAATGTTTCTTCGCAAAACCAACCATAATCATGTGTGAAAGCAGAAAGTTGCCACGTTTTTTGAAAAAGTATGTTGTATTTCATATTTGGATTAACAAATTCAATGCATCCAATACCTAACAACCAACAAATAACTATGTGCTTAAATCTATAGGCATACGCCTTATTGATTTGAAAATTTTTTGATTTAAAATCCAAATTGGTTCGTATTATTTCTAAACACCAATTATCATCGTTTATAAGCTCATCAAACAATAATTCCTTTTGGGAATTCAATTGATAGATACCATCTAAGAAGCCTAATTCTTGAATAATTCCAGATTCGTAAATTGTCTTTAAGTAATCATACATTGACATAACCAAAATAAACACCCCTAAACAGGTTAATTATATCATCATTTTCAATTTTGCTCAATAAATACATTCCTTGAAAAGTTCATATTTCAGTCACCATGTTTATATAAATCTTTTATTTCATTAAGGGTCATATTTCCATAAATAACACTATCAAGTTTGTTTGCCTTTTTTATTAAAAACGGCTCTCTAACAGCAATAAATTCATTTCTTGCTTGACTCAATTTGGCAAACTCATTTGCATTTTCTTTTTTTGGATTTTTAATTGCAATCTTTACTAATTCCTTGGCAGCAGAAAAATAATTTACAAGAGCTATTTCAAATGGAGTTTTATTGCTTTTAATTGATTTAGAGTTTGTCTTCAATTCACGACACAGAGCAAAAAAACTATCATCTATATGTTTTTCGGCAGCTACCATAGCAGAAGATATTGCAATTGTCGGATTAACAGCATCTGACAAATCCGCATATATTGTTGAGAGTATTTGAGGATCGCACGCATATGAGAATTCATTTAATGCTGTTCTAAGCCTAATCAGATTTTGTGTTTCATTTTCAATGATTTTGCTTATAACGGTTAATTCATTCGATTGACATGTTAACTTTTCAAGCCTTTCCTGTGTCTTATCATTTTCTTCTTTAATTTTTCTGTTTTGCCAAACAGCAACATTTGCCAAGGCAACAGTTCCGAAATACGTCATATAGCTATACCAAAATTCCGGATTATCAAAAATATTGATTTTTAAAATTAAATAAACAACGCCTATCGTTATAAACGGAAAAGCCAAGAAAAACAACGACAATAATGCAATGGCTGTTTTTTTCAATCATATCAATCCCCTTTCTAAATTAATGTCGTCATATGCTTAATAACTATTTCGTATACCCGCACATTAGAGCTATAGTCAAAATAAATTATAACACAAAAATGGCATAAATGAAAGATAAAACAAAATTTCTGTCGAATAACACGTGTAGGTTTACAATAGATGTGTTACAGAGATTAAAAAAAGAGTGACGAATGGAGCTTTCTGTGTTACAGTTAAAGTTGCTGACACCAACTGAAAGGAAGCACCATTCGTCATGAATACTGTAACACAAACAATGCTGTACCGTCAAGCCCTAATTAACTATGCAAATAAAAAAGGTGTAACAAAAGCGGCAATCAGATACAAAACAAACCGTCAGTATATTTACCGTTGGCAGAAAAGATATGACGGAACGCTGCAATCATTAGCAGACAAATCACACCGACCGCACCATCACCCTAATGAACATACGGCAGAGGAATTAAAACTAATTGCAGATATGCGAAAGCGTAATATGAACGCCGGATTGGTGGTTTTTTGGGTAAAGCTGCGCCAAAGAGGATATACTCGCTCGGTAACGGGCTTATATCGCATTTTACGCAGACAAGGTCAAATGGCTGTTAAACCACCAAACCCAAAGTATGTGGCAAAACAATATGAACAAATGCAATTTCCCGGTCAAAGAGTTCAAATAGATGTTAAATTTGTACCGGAGGTGTGTATGGTAGGTGATGCAAAGGGCAAGAAATTTTACCAATATACCGCAATAGATGAGTATTCACGCTTTAGGTATTTGGAAGCATTTGAGGAACACAGCACATATTCCTCTGCCATTTTTCTTGAACACCTTATAAAAAAATTTCCTTTTAAGATACAATGTGTTCAAACCGACAACGGCTCGGAATTTACTAAAAGCTTAGGCAATA
>ERZ773139.574-NODE-574-length-47556-cov-55.733500_pt1 | contig 47556 bp, 38 predicted proteins | sample MGYA00580854_ERZ773139 | MGnify/ENA primary metagenome ERZ773139 (study PRJEB29015, sample SAMEA2737809) | human gut metagenome | biome: human gut; feature: human-associated habitat; material: faeces | place: China | collected 2012 ...
AGAAAAAATTTCAGCAAGTGTTAACGGAGAACGATCTGAAGATGTGTCACGAGTCCAAGCAACACCAATTTTTCCAGAGTAGTATTGACCACCTGTGGTTGGCTGAACCCCGCAGGGAGAGTATATATTTTCTTCTTGCGCTGTTCTAAACAGATCCATGGCGGATTGGAATTTCAACCCGAACGATAGTCCAGATATCCCCATACGGATTTCATCTTCAGAATAACTATTTGAAGAAACATGAAAAGCTTTTTCAAATAGCAATGAAGCTTCCACAAGCGATAGACTTGCCAATTCTTCGTCACTCATAATCACAAGTTCTTCAACATAATGCCCAACGATATTGTTAGGATCTTGCTTTTGCTGTGCAAATGCTGTTGCTGAGATTGACCATATCATAGACAAAACAAGCAAAAACGAGACAATTTTTTTCATTAGACGTACCCCCTCGCAAACAAATATGTTATATGTTGATTGTAACATAATATGTTAACAATGTCAATAGTTGGAAAAGTAAAGTTTCTATATTTAACCCTTAAAAACGTATTAGGCGGATATTATTCGGTTGTGTTTGCTATAAGTTGGTTTTTAAACATGATATCACGACAATAAACTAACAAAATCACGCTTTTAGATAATACACCTATTAACACAAAGATACATAAGACGGTCTTTAGACGCAATTAAACAGCCGCACCTACCTTTGTCGCCAGTAATTAGAAGAGTTAAATTTTTTCTCTTTTAATTGTGATATATTCAATTCAAAACAAATGTCAGTCCGCGCGGAGAAGCTCCGCAAGCGTTTCAAAAACAAAATTCACGCTTGCATTGCGGACAGCCTGCCTTCCCGCCGCACCGAAATGCATGGTTTTTGAAATTTCGAACTTCGGAATGCCGCATTCCGCTTTCCCGCCGAAATAAAAGCCGAAGCAGACGGTTCCGACGGGTTTTTCGGGTGAGCCGCCGGAAGGCCCTGCAATGCCGGAAATGCCGACGCCGATTTCGGCATTTGCCGCCGCCGCTGCGCCTTTTGCCATGGAGAGTGCGACACATTCGCTCACAACCCCGTGTTCCGCAATGGATTCCTCCGCAACGTTCACGAATTTCACCTTTGCTTGGTTTGCATATGTCACGAATGAGGCATCGAGAACATATGAAGCGTTCGGCACGTCCACGATACGTGCGGCGGCAAGCCCGCCCGTGCAGGATTCCGCAAAGGAAATATGCAGGCCGTGCTTTATCAGCGCATTAACGACCCGTTCCGCAATCGCAAAGCACGCAGAGCCTTGTTCATCTGTCAAAACAGATTGAGAGCATTTGTTTATAATATCGTTCATGATGATTATTTCCTTTCTTTTGGTTTAAGTCCGCATATACACAGCAGTTCTATCTATGAGTTTATCAGACGGCGGCGGGAATTGCAATGCCCGAATTCGGTTTGAAAAATGCATTAAAACTGCAACAATGAAAGTTTAAAACAATATGAAAACGCAACAATTTAACACATCTGTTTAAAAATTTTTTCACAAATATTTCCCGTTTTGGGCTTAACAATGTACCGAACATGTGCTATAATATATGCATATCGGCAGCATCGGACTGCCTGCAAAAAAGTTTTGAAAGGGAAAACCATGGCAAAAAGATTTTTGAGTGCGATACTCGCGCTTTCGCTTGTGCTTTCGCTCGGATTGTAAAATTCAAATCGGGTGAGTTCAGAATTTGAATGAACCGAAAGTAAGCAAAAAATAAAAATCCTCCGCTTCGGCTTTTCGTCGGAAGGTTGGGGCGGAGGATCAAGCTTATATATTGACACATCATGCCGAATTTGATATACTGAACACAGACAGAGCAGCTTCACTGCCGCCGAAATGTGCAGCGGAATCAGCGGCACGGTCAAAAAAATATTGGAGAAAGAAATGTACGAAAACGACCAAAACTCCGTTAACGGAGAATTAAAACAGCCGAAAGGCTTTGAACAGAATGAAAACGATGAGTTTGCTCCTGCGGGTGAGGACTCAAAAAACGAATTTACTGCCGCGGAATCCGAACCGAACGGTGAGCCTGCGGGCGGTTCGGAATACGAGTGGAATCACTATGATAAAACCGCCGCGCAGCCCGAACCGAAGCAGGTCATATACAAAGAAAATGTGTTCATGGGAGTTTTGGGCGCGGTTCTTTTCGCAATTCCCGGCGGTGCGCTGACATTCGCACTGTCAATTTTCGGTTACATTGCTGCCATAAGCGGCATTGCAACCGCCGCACTTGCAATGCTCGGATACAGAATCTTTTCCGGCGCAAACAAAAACAAGGGCGTGAAATCATCCGTTGCTTCCATTGTGACTTCGGTTATTGCAACGTTCCTGATGCTTCTTCTTGCGGAGTTTTTTGTTTACAGCTTTGTGATGTCAAAGAACTACGGATTAACCATCTTCGAAAGCATGTCCGTAATGCCCGAGCTGCTTCGGGATGCGGAGTTTCGGAAATACTTCATCACCGACGTTCTCGGAGTGTGGCTGTTTGCTGCAATCGGAATGGGCGGATATATCTGGTCTCTTGTGAAAAAGGGTAAAACCGCCTGATATTCGGCGGCAGTTGAATGTCTGACATTGGCAGCAGCCGAATGTTTGACAACATCGGCAGCCGAATAAGAACAAAACAGCCTTGGCCGTGCTTTTTTGAAAGGCGGCTGAGGCTGCGTTTTCGTTTTACGTCCGAATCAAATCATTTGCGCTTCAACTCTATTGAAACATTTCCGTCGTCATCTATAACAAGGGACATGTTTCGGATATGCTTTTCATAGAATTGTTTGCGCTCCGCAGCGGACATTTCCAGCCGCGTGTTTCTCAGCGCGGCATCAAGCATTTCGTTCACATTGAGTTTGATTGAATCGTCAATCCAGCGGTACATTTCCTGAAAGAGCGCGTTGAGTTTGATATCTTCGGCATTCCCGGAATAGAAATCGTCAAGATAACAGTAGAATATTCCGGAATCGGCAAGCGCGGCTTTCATATCCGGCCCGCATTTTTCGCGCTCGATCATAACAAGGAACCGTGCATCCGAAAGGGAAGAAATAAGCCCCCAGTAGTCGGAATCGCTTGAAACAATAACGAAGGAATCAACTTGGTTTTGATAATGCTCCTGGCAGGCTCTTGCGGTCAGCTGAATGTCCACAAGGGATTTGTTCTGCTTAACGCGCTCTGTCATTATGTGTTCCACAGGGATTTTGACGGAGTATTCAAGAATCTTCCATGCGTTCACGGTGTGAACGTCGTCAAAAAGGATTATTTTTGATATTTTCTGCATGACTTCATAGTCAAGGTTTCGCAGGGCGGCGCACAGCTTGTACGGGTCGGAGTTTTCGCAGTCCACAACGACGACGGTTTTTTGACTGTCGTTTATAAAGTCATAGATGTTATTCTTAACAAAAGCTCCCGCATCCGAAACGCGGCTGTATTCGGTGAACACATCGTGGTGCCATTGATACAGAAGAGTCACGAATTTTTTATCGTTAAAAAGAATGTTCCCTTCATCCATCGGTTTCCAGTTGATATACATCTGATACGGATAGCATTGCAGGTTTGCATAGTAAATACTCGCGGCATCTCTCGTGCCCCCTTCGGCAAATCCGTTTGGCATTATAAACAGCTCTTTGACATACGACCAATTAATCCATATCGGGAAAAGGCTTTTGCAGTTATTGATCCTGTCGGAGACAATACGATTAATTTCAATAATATGATGACAAAGTTTGGTGCTGGATTTTTTGATGAAAGAGATTCCGTCCTCGCTGAGCTGCTGAATGCATTCGGAAGGGATGATTTCCGGCATGGACAAAAGTCCGCGGTAATCCGTTCGCATAATATCATTGATTTTTTTAAAATTGCGTTCTATGGATGTTCGGATGATGCAGAGATTGCGGATGATTCGTGCGTTTTTGTCTTTTGAAAGACGGTTGAAAACATCGAGCTGCGGAGCTTCGTGCTCATTTTCAAAAATGCGCTGAGGGACGCCTATAAGAAATGCAACTTTTGAAACAAGTTCATATGTGCTGTCTTTATAAGCAATTTGTTCGCCGGAATAGTCGGCACTGTTCGAGGTTGCGGGTGTGTTCATGGTTTACTCCTTTCAACGAAACACTTGTATTGAGGGTTATTGATTTCGACAGGCACGATTTGAGATAAAACGGTTTTGCTGCATACACCCCTTCACCTGCCGGTCGATTATAACTCATAGGATATTATACACGGAAATTCGTTTAATTTCAATCATCAAAAGTCCGAATTAATAAGAAAACGGCTGTCGAATTAACGAAAGGATGCTCTGAATAATCTTTTTTTTGCGGAAAGGGACTCCGCTTGCGGTGCTGCTGTAGAAATTTGTTTGGAACTTTATTCGTAACGGAATTTTTGAAAAAGGACTGCCGCAGGCAAAAAGCCGTTTGCAGCAGCCCGGTCAATCTCGGTTTGTCGGGTAAAAACGCAAAATCAATCCGCAAAGTTTGAAGCGGAGTCAATGCGGTCGGTGTTCAGAATTTCAAGAAGCTCCTCAAAGGGGCAGACAACGCGTTCCGCCGCAGGGTGAAAATAGAACGTGCATGTGCGGTTGTCGAATGCGAATTCATCACCGGTTTCGCTCCAAAGTATTATGCGCTTGTTGCTGCGTGTTGCGAGAGCAACGCCAAGTTCGGTATGTGTGCCTTGCCCGCCGGGAAGAAGGGCAACGACAAGCTCGGCGTCGCGGACGGCGCGCAGTTCGTTGAAAGCAACTTCGCTCATGCGCTCTGCGCCTTCGTGACGAATGTCACCGTGGGTTGTCCAGTCATACGTCTGTTCATGCCCGTTGCGGCGCAGAACCTCGGCGGCTTTACGCGCATGCTCGGCATTTACAAGACCTGTTGCAATATAAAATCTCATAGCCTTTCCTCAAGATTGCAAAAAACCGTTCGCAGTGCGTTTGATATGCACAACGAAAAAACAGCTGCAATCGCTTCGATTTTTAGATTTAAAATTAGTCATTGCTAATTTTGCCCTCTGCCCAATGTTTTCGGCAGAGACCTATATATTTATCGTCGGCACCGAGGACGACCTGTTCACCGACTTTGGTAATTCCGCCTTTACCGTCAAGCCGCGCGTTCATGATCGCTTTCCTTCCGCACCAACAAATTGTTTTTATCTCTTCAATCGTGTCGGCAAGAGCCATGAGAGTGTGACTGCCCTCAAAAAAATTGCCCTGAAAATCAGTTCTCAACCCATAGCATATCACAGGAATATTGTATTTGTCAACTGCCTCAACAAGCAGCATGACCTGCGCTCGGGTCAAAAACTGCGCTTCGTCAACGATTATGCAGTCATAAACATGATCATGCACATCGTTCCACGGAATATCATCGAACAAAATGCATTCGTCGGTCAGCCCGCAGCGGGAACGCACGATGCGTGCACCGTCGCGAATATCAACAGCCGGCTTCGCAAGCAGAGCTTTTTGCCCGCGCTCGCCGTAGTTGTATTTGACCATTATTGCCTGAGCTGTTTTTGAAGAGCTCATTGCGCCGTAACGAAAATAGAGTTTAGCCATAGTTCGAAATCCCCCGTGCCGGGAGATTATAACATAATTATGCCGCAATTTCAATCACTGCGGATAAACAGGGGCGGATTTATATGCCGAGCGTAACCGATAATTGACGCAGGAAAAGCAAATGCCGAAAAATCGTATCAACCGCTTGACAAACGTGCAGACTATGATTAAAATATAAACTGCGGGGATTTATCAGCGGTTAATTCCGCATTATTCTCTGCCGAATTTCATAGGGCTGTGACGGAAAGAGTACGGACAGCTTCCGCTTTCAGAGACCCGGCGTTCGGTGCAAGTCGGGAGCGGGGTATCCCGAACATGGCTCCCGAGCCCCCGAGGTCGAACCGAAATATGCACGCATTGCATACAGCCGTGCAGAATTCATTAAGACACGGCGTGTGCGCACGTTACAGCGCGAAATGAGCCGACACGGCATGTTTGCGCATACAAACGCCTTTTGTCGGGAATTAGGGTGGTACCGCGACAACGCCGCATACCCGAACAGCGTTTCTGCCGTTTTTGCGGCGGAAAGGTTCATCGTGCATGACGGACGCCCCTATATCCCTTGACCGGATATGGGGGCGTTTTTAATTTGTTTTCAAAAAATTCAAAACGCAAATATCCGGAATACTTCCGAAGGAGAGTTTTTATGACGGAAATCATGAAAGAAAAGAAAACTTATTACATCACAACGCCCATTTACTATCCGAGTGCAAAACTGCATATCGGACACACCTATTGCACCGTGAACACGGACGCGCTTGCACGCTATAAGAGAATGCGCGGCTATGATGTTTACTTTTTGACCGGTGCGGACGAACATGGACAAAAGATTGAACGCAAGGCAGCGGAAGCGGGAGTTACACCTCAGCAGTATGTTGACAACATCGTTGCGGGGTTCCACAGCCTTTGGCAGCTTATGGATATTTCCAACGACGGTTTTGTTCGCACGACGGATGATTACCACGTTGCATGCGTTCAAAAGGTCTTTAAAAAGCTCTATGATCAGGGCGATATTTATAAGAGCAGCTACAAGGGCATGTATTGCACGCCCTGCGAGGCGTTCTGGACGGAGACGCAGCTCAAGGAGAGCGGCGGAGTGTGCCCCGATTGCGGCGGCAAGGTTGAAGAGGTTGAGGAAGAAAGCTATTTCCTTAAAGTCAGCAAATATGCGCCCCGCCTCATTGAATACATTGAGACTCACCCCGAATTTATTCAACCCGCCTCCCGCGCAAAAGAGATGCTCAACAACTTCCTGCTTCCGGGGCTTGAGGATCTCTGCGTCAGCCGCAGCACCTTTAAATGGGGTGTGCCCGTCAGCTTTGACGACAGGCACGTTATCTATGTCTGGTTCGATGCCGTGCTGAACTATCTTTCAAAGCTCGGTTATTTGAGCGATGATGATTCAATGTTCAAAAAATACTGGCCCTGCGATGTTCACATCGTCGGCAAGGAGATAATCCGTTTCCACACCATTGTGTGGCCCATCATGCTGATGGCTCTCGGCCTTCCTTTGCCCAAACAGGTTTACGGCCACGGCTGGCTTGTTTTGGACGGCACAAAGATGAGCAAATCCCTCGGCAACGTTGTTGACCCCGTCAAGCTTGTCGAACGTTACGGCGTGGATGCAATTCGCTACTTCCTGCTGAGCGAATTCCCGTTCGGAAGCGACGGCAATTTTAACAACGAGGTGCTGATAACGCGCATAAACAGCGACCTTGCAAACGATCTCGGCAATCTGCTTTCACGCACGGTTGCAATGATTGAGAAGTATTTCGGCGGGGTTATCCCTGCGCCCGATGCGCCCGTTGAGGAAGAGGATTCAACCATCGTTCCCGCAGCAGCCGCGCTTGCGGAAAAAATCGATGCCTGCATGAATGCGCTGCACCCCAATGAGGCCTTGGCAGAGATTTTCAGACTTGTTCGTCTTTGCAACAAATATATCGACATTACCGCACCGTGGCTGCTGGCAAAAGATGAAGCAAAGCGTGACAGGCTCGGAACCGTGCTTTATAACCTTGCGGAGTGCCTGCGCATTGTCGCCGTTTGCCTGCGTCCGTTCCTGACCCGCACCGCGCCGAAGATTTTTGAACAGCTCGGCGTTGCGGACGAAACGCTTGAGGAGTTCGATTCCGCTGCGGAATTCGGAAAGCTGCCCGAAGGCACGATCGTTAAAAAGGGAGAGGCGCTCTTCCCGCGAATCGATGTTAAAAAGGAGCTTGAACAGCTTGAGGCACTGCTTCCGAAGCCAAAGCAGGCAGCGGAGGAGAAGGCGGAGGCAAAGCCTGAAGCGAAGAACGCGGACACGGAGGCAAAATCTGAGGTAAAATCCGAGGAAAAGCCCGCCGAACCCGCGCTGCTGCCGGAGATAAGCTATGACGACTTTGCAAAACTTGATCTGCGCCTTGCAAAGGTCATTGCCTGCGAAGAAGTTAAAAAATCCAAAAAACTGCTCAAATGCACGCTGCAAATGGGCGGTGAGGAGCGCATTGTGCTTTCCGGCATCAAAAAATGGTACAGCCCGGAGCAGCTCATCGGCAAAACAGTGGTTGTTGCTGCAAATCTTGCGCCGAAGACCATCTGCGGCATTGAAAGCCACGGCATGATACTTTGCGCAAGCGATGCATCGGATGAGAACCTTTCCGCACTTACAACCATGGGCGATATGGCAAGCGGACTGAAGGTGCGCTGAGGCGGCAAACGGAATCGGGAACACTCCCGGCGGCAAAAAACGCAAACGGGAGTTTCCGACGGTTCGTTTTTCAACCGAAAATAAGGGGGAGATTTTTATGACGGCGATAACATATAAACAGCTGCGGGAGGATGCCTCGATCCGAACCTACATCATTCGTGCGGACGAATCCCTGCTTGCGCTCGGATTCACGGAGCATTCGTTTGCGCATGTCACAATGGTGAGCGAAAATGCGGCGCATATCCTTGAAACACTCGGTTATTCCGAACACGAAGTGGAGCTTGTCCGCATTGCCGGCTATCTGCACGATATCGGTAACCTTATAAACCGCGTTGACCATTCACAAAGCGGTGCACTGCTTGCGTTTCGGCTTTTGGAGGAGCGCGGAATGAGTGCGGAGGATATTTCCCTTATCGTAACGGCGATCGGCAACCATGACGAGGGCACGGGCGTACCCGTAAACGCTGTTGCCGCTGCGCTGATACTTGCGGATAAATGCGATGTTCGCCGAAGCCGTGTGCGCAATCGCAATATCTCGACTTTTGATATTCACGACCGCGTAAATTACTCCGTTACGGAATCAAATATCCGAATCGATGACAGCAAGGCGACTCTTTCGCTGAATCTGACCATTGACACGCAGTATTGCTCCATTATGGATTATTTCGAAATATTCATGACCCGCATGAAGCTCTGTATGCGTGCCGCGAACAGGCTCGGGTTGAGCTTTGCATTATTTATCAACGGACAAAAGCTGCTTTAAACAGGCACGGCTGCGTCGGTTTTTTTGACAGTGTAAATGCAATTCGAAAAATTCAATACCTGCAAAAAGCTCTCACCGCACTGTTTGCGGAGGGGGCTTTTAATTAAACAAAAAAGCCGCAAATGCGAATATTTCCGCGCTGCCGCTCATATCAATTCACAAAAGGATAAAGCCGATTCAGCGGCAAAACAGCAATCGGAGGTTATTATGGCAAGCACAGGCATTTATCGGGATATTCAAAAACGTACCGGAGGGGATATTTACATCGGCGTCGTCGGCCCCGTTCGAACGGGCAAATCGACATTTATCAAACGGTTCATGGACCTTATGGTTCTTCCGAAGATTGAAAACGAATATGCCCTGGCCCGAATTGTGGACGAATTGCCGCAAAGCGGTTCGGGCAAAACGGTTATGACAACTCAACCGAAATTTGTTCCGAATGAGGCGGTCGCGCTCACCATCGGCGAGGATGGCATTGAGCTGCGCCTGCGCATGGTGGATTGCGTGGGCTATATGGTGGAAGGTGCGCTCGGCAGCAGCGAGGGGGAGCAGCCGCGCATGGTAAGAACACCGTGGTTCGATTACGATATTCCGTTTGATGAAGCCGCGGAACTCGGCACGCGGAAGGTCATTACGGAACATTCAACAATAGGCATCGTCATTTTGACGGACGGCAGCATCACGGGAATTTCCCGCGAAGCATACGCGCCTGCGGAAGAGGCGGTGCTGCGCGAAATGCAGAACACGGGAAAACCCTATATCATCATTTTGAACAGCTCCGACCCAACGGGGCAGGCGGCAGCGGAGCTTTCGGCACAGCTTTCGGAAAAATACGGTGCGCCTGTAAAGCCGCTGGACGTTCTCGGAATGGAGCTTTCGGATATTGACTCATTGCTGGAAGGCGTTTTGCAGGAATTCCCTCTCGGCAGCATCTGCATTGAAATGCCCGAATGGATGCGCGCTCTCGGAACGGAGCATTGCCTTGTTAAAGCTTTGCTTGACAGGGCGAAAGCGGCAATGCCGAACCTGAACAAAATGCGGGATGCAGCATTGATTCAAAAGGTGTTCGGAGGAATGGAGGATTATAAACCCGTTGAGCAGGTTCGTATCAGCCTTGGCAGCGGCAGCGCGGTGTTCCGGCTTGTTCCGAATGATGATGTGTTTTATCGTGTGCTCAGCGAGGAATGCGGCTGCGAAATTAAAAACGAAAGCGAGCTTATTGCTTCGCTGAAGGATTTTGTTCTGGCAAAAAAGGCATATGACCGCATTGCGGGCGCACTCACGGCGGCGGAGGAAACGGGTTACGGCCTTGTTCCGCCGCAGATAGATGAAATGCAGCTGGATCAGCCGGAGATAGTCCAGCACGGTTCGCGTTTCGGTGTTCGTCTGAAAGCAAAGGCTTCCGGACTGCATATCATTCGCGTTGATATCGAAAGCGAGGTCAACCCGCTTGTCGGCACCGCCGAACAGAGCGAGGAGCTTATCGAATACCTTGTTGACAAGTTCGAAAACAAACCGGATGAGATATGGAGCACGAACATCTTCGGAAAATCGCTCTATGACCTTGTTAAGGACGGCATGGCGGGCAAGGTGTCGCGCTTGCCTGCGGATGTTCAGATGAAGCTGCGCGACGCGATAACAAGAATGGTAAACGAAGGCTGCAACGGGCTGATATGCATCATGCTTTAAAAGCGGGAAAGAAAACAACAAAAAAGGGAACTGTCACAGCTCCCTTTTGCTCTGTTCATATTTAATTGCGGAACGGGTTTCAGTCCGCAAAATAGTCAACAAGCTCATCAAGCTTGACGGAGGTTTCAAAGCCGTCCGCCATGCATTTGATTTTTGCTGCTCCTGCCGCAAGCTCGTCATCGCCGAGAATTGCAACATATTCCGCAAAAATCTTGTTTGCGTATTTGAATTGCGCCTTAAAGCTGCGCTCCATGTGGTCGAACTCGGCAAAAACTCCGTTTTCGCGAAGCTTTTGAACAAGGCCGAAAGCGGCAAGGCGGGGCTGTTCGCCCATTGCGGCGAAATAGACCTTCACGGGCTTGGGCTTGGGAATGACGGCGTTTGCGTTTTCCATGACCATCAGCAAGCGTTCCATACCCATGCCGAAACCGACGGCGGGAAGGGATTGCCCTCCGAGTTCTTCAACGAGGTTATTGTATCTGCCTCCGCCGCATACGGTGCCCTGAGAGCCGATGCGGGTGGAGACAATTTCGAATACCGTGCCGGTATAATAGTCCAACCCGCGGACGATATCCGGATCGACAACGTATTTCACGCCGCAGGTGTCGAGACAGCGCTTGAGTCCCTCGAAATGTGCACGGCAATCATCGCAGAGGTAATCAAGCGTGCGCGGTGCGCTGCGGCAGATTTCCTTGCAGCGTTCCTCTTTGCAGTCGAGAATGCGCATGGGGTTGCGCTCAAGCCTGTCCTGACAGGTTTTGCACATGCCGTCGATATGCGATTTCAGATAATCAAAAAGAGCCTTGTTGTATTCCCGGCGGCATTTTCCGCAGCCGATGCTGTTAAGGTGCAGCGTCAACTCGTCAAGCCCCAACCTTCTCAGAAGGGAGAGCGCAAGCATGATGATTTCCGCATCGGCTTCAAAGGAGGACGCACCGAAAAACTCAACGCCGAACTGATGATGTTCGCGAAGCCTTCCCGCCTGCGGCTTTTCATAGCGGAAAACCGGAGCGTTGAGATAATACATCTTTTGGGGAAGAGCCTCGTTGAAGAGCCTGTTTTCAAGGAAGGCGCGAACCATGCCTGACGTGCCCTCGGGCTTGAGGGTGATGGAGCGGTCGCCCTTATCCTTGAAAGTGTACATTTCCTTTTGAACTATATCCGTCGTGTCGCCGACGCCGCGCATGAAAAGCTCGGTGTGTTCAATTATCGGCGTGCGCAATTCGTTAATGCCGTACAGGCGGCACAGATCGCGCATTTCTTTTTCGATATACTGCCACTTATAGCTTTCGCCGGGCAGAACATCCTTTGTTCCCTTCGGTGCCTGAATCTGCATTGTGTAACCTCTTTATATAAAATAAAATAATACCTTTCGCCGAATGCCGTTATACAGAACGTTTTCTGCTGTACTTTTTCTGCTAAACTTCGGTGATTTCAACCCCGAAAAGCTCAGTCGGAACGTCCTTTTTTGCAACGACGCTTCCGTCCTTGAGCACAAGCTCGACGCCGTGCGGCGCAATGCTTTCGCCCGCCGCGCGTCGGAGTTTTGCCTTCACCTCGGGTGTGTTTGCATAATTATAATTGGAACGCTTTGATTTGTCAAAGCAAATAAAAAGATTTTCGTTTTCGAGCCAATGCGCTGCCGCAAGCTGAATCTGAATGCCGAGCATCATATCCGTTTTCATCAGTGCCGCCATGAATGTGCGGAACAATTCTTCCGCTTCGGGCGTTGCGGCGGGCACTTCGAAACTGTCGGAAACAACGGGCGGCGTCGGAAGCGCCGGTTCGGCTGCTGCTTTTTCATTTTCGGAAGATGCGGAACCCGCTTCTTTATTGCCCGAATTGTCCGAATTGCCCGAATTGTCCGAACTTTGAGCCGAATCGGAGGCCGCTTTTGGCTCGGCGGAAACAAATGCGCCGCTTTTGAGCCTGCGTTCAAGCTCCTCCATACGGTCAACAAGGGCAGTCATATCGGTTTGTTCATCCGGGTGACAGACTTTAAGAAGCGTGCTTTCAAGCAAAACCCGCGGCATGGTGACCCAGCGAAGGTTCGGCTGAAGCTGCATCAGAGCATCAAGCGTTCTTTCGAGCCGCGCCTTGCCGGCTGATTCCGCCTGTGCAAGGTAGCGTTCCATCGTGTCCTGCGTGCAGTCAAGAATATCCGCACAGCTTCCGCAAACTTTTGCAAGCAGAAGCGAGCGGAAATGGTTGGAAAGATCCTGAACGAAAACGCCGATGTCGCGCCCGCCGGAGACAACCTGTTCGATGTTTTTCATGACCGCCGCCGTGTCGGAATGCAGCACGGAATCCGCAAAATCAAACAGAAAATCCGCATTCATGCTGCCGAGAACGGACAGAACATCCTGTTGAGTGATAAGTTTTTGCTCCGTGCCGTCCGCATCGCCGCAGAAGCTCAGACACTGGTCTGCAATGCTCAGACAGTCGCGCATTCCGCCGTCCGCCGCACGCGCAATGCACATCAACGCTTCGTCTTCGATTTCAGCCCCTGCGGAACGAAGTACGCGCCGTGTGTTCGCCGCAAGATTATGAACCGAAAGGCGGCGAAAATCAAAACGCTGGCAGCGGGAAAGTATCGTTGCGGGGAGAGCCTGCGGTTCGGTCGTTGCAAGAATGAAAACAACATGTGCGGGCGGCTCTTCGAGAGTTTTCAGAAGAGCGTTGTTTGCACTTTTTGAAAGCATGTGCGCTTCGTCAATGATATAAACCTTTGTTTTGAGGTAAATCGGAGCAAACTCGGCCTTTTCGAGGAGCGCGCGCATTTCGTCAACTTTGGAATTTGAAGCGGCGTCCATTTCGATAATGTCTATGCTTTCCGAAACGTCCGTAAGGCAGGCAGCGCATTTGCCACAGGGTTCGCCGTCCTTCGGGTCAAGACAGTTGACGGCACGGGCAAGTATTCGCGCCGTGCTTGTTTTGCCCGTTCCGCGTGAACCGCTGAAAAGATAAGCGTGGGCAATGCGCCCGGTGCGGATCTGGTTGCGCAGAACATCGGTGATATGCTCCTGTCCGACAACTTCGCAGAACCTGCTCGGACGGTACTGCCTGTATAATGCGTGGTAACTCATGCTGCACACCTCAATTGCTCAATTACTCGGTAGGTACGATTGACAAAAAACCCAAAATACACCCAAAACCCCGTTTCCGAATTAATCGGTTTAATTCGCGTTTGTTCAGCTCAATTTTTGAATTTCATCCGCCCAAAGCCTTTGAACGGCGTCACTCGGCATTCGCCAATCCCCGCGCGGGGAAAGGCAGACGGAACCGACTTTCGGCCCGTCGGGCAGACAGTTGCGCTTGAATTGCTGATTGAAGAAACGGCGATAGAAGTTTTTGAGCCATTTCAAAATCGTTTCATTCGAAAACTCACTTTCGCGGAATGCCTGCTTTGCAATGCGGAAAAGCTTTGCAGGCGGACAGCCCCAACGCAGCACATAGTAAAGAAAGAAATCATGCAGCTCGTACGGCCCGACAAGATCTTCGGTTTTTTGAGCAATATTGCCCTTTTCATCGGCGGGAAGAAGCTCGGGAGATATCGGGGTTTCAAGTATTGCGGTCAGGGTGTCGTGCAGCGCGGGGTTTTCGCAGTGCCGCGCATAATAACGCACAACGTATTTGATAAGCGTTTTGGGAATGCCTGCATTCACGCCGTACATGCTCATATGGTCGCCGTTATAGGTTGCCCAGCCGAGTGCAAGCTCGGAAAGGTCGCCCGTGCCGACAACAAGGCCGTTCAGCGCATTTGCAAGATCCATCAGCACAAGGGTGCGCATGCGCGCCTGTGCGTTTTCGTAAACAACGTTGTGACAGGTTTCGTCGTGCCCGATGTCGCGAAAATGCGAACGCACCGAATCCGCAATCGGAATCGTGTGAAGCGTTACACCGAGGGAATTGCAAAGAGCAACGGCATTTTGTTTCGTGTGTTCGGTGGTGCCGAAACAGGGCATGGTGACGGCGTGAACAAATTTGCGGTCAATGCCCATAAGGTCGCATGCCTTTGCCGCAGCAAGCAGCGCAAGTGCGGAATCCAGTCCGCCCGAAATGCCGATGACCGCGCTCATTGAATGAGTGTGTTCAAGCCGGCGTTTGAGCCCGAGAGCCTGTATCGTCAGAATATCTTTTGCACGGGCGTTCAATTCGTTTTCGTCATGCGGAACAAAGGGATTGCACGGGAAGCGGCGGGTAAGTTCCGTTTCGGGAAGATCCTCGCGCGGGGCGGGGCCGCATGAACCGAATCCGAGAGAGAAATCAACGAAAAGACCGGAATGGGCAGCATTGCCCGCGCAGAAGCTGTTCACGCGGCGCCTGTCGTAAAGCAGCCGTCCCAAATCAATTTCGGTGATAAGCATATCGTTCGCGTAGTCAAAAGGTGCTTTTTCGGCAAGCAGTGTGCCGTTTTCGTAAGCAAAGCAATGCCCCGAAAAGACCATATCGCTTGTTGATTCACCCTCACCCGCGCCGCAATACAGGTATGCGCAAATGTTTTTTGCGGATTGAACTTCCGTGATGCGTTTGCGGTAGTCCGCCTTGCCGATGATTTCATCTCCGGCGGAACAGTTAACGATTACGAGCGCGCCGGCAGCGGCAAGCTTATCCGACGGAGGGGAAGCAACCCAAAGATCCTCGCAGATTTCAATGCCGAAACGGAAATCGGGATAATCCGTGCATGAGAAGATGCAGCCGTCGGGATTGAAAAAAGTCTGCAATGAATCAATATAAGGCGCGGCGGCGCCGAGTTCCGTGCGGGAAGGCACGGCAAAATGCCGCAGCTCATAGAATTCGCCGTAATTCGGCATGTGCGTTTTTGGAACGACAGCAAGAATCACTCCGCGGGATATGACAACGGCGCAGTTGTAAAGCTTGTCCGCGCAGCGAATCGGCGCACCTATGACGGCAGCAAGCCGAAGGTTCGCGGTTTCGCGTGCGATGCGGAGAAGCTCGGTTTCAACGCTGTCCAAAAGCAATTCGTGCATGAAAAGGTCGCCGCAGGTGTAGCCCGTCATTGCAAGCTCGGGAAATGCGGCAAGCCGAACCCCGTGTGCTGCGGCGCGGTGCAGCGCGGCAATTATCGCATCGGCGTTGGCTTTCGGGTCTGCAAGCACAACTTTCGGTGAACATGCAGCAACTTTGATGAATCCGTCCTTCATATTTTTTTTCTGCCCGCCCGCACCGGTTCGGCATCGGGGAGCGACCTTTCAATTTTTTAAAATCTTATAACTGTTTTTAAACATTTTGCGGTTTTTTCGCCCGCGAGAACATCACACGGCAGTTCCCCGCGGGCAGACAGAACTCCGCAAACCGCTGCATCCGTCCCGCAAACGTCGGAAGGTTTTGCGGACCCGAAAAGTCGGCTTGGAGAACAGTTTGTGCAGCTTTGCGGAAAATAAAACTCTTCCACCAAATACATTATAGCACATCGGGGCTGAAATGGTAGCCCCTTTTCGGGAAATGTTCGGTTTTTTTTCGATTTCCGCACACAAAACGCTGACCTGAGGAATTTTGGAAAGAAGAAACGAAAAAATGCATTTCAAAACGAAAGGAAAAGGCTCAAAAAAAGTCCGCCTTCGGGAAGGATCCTTTCCCAAAGGCGGAACAATTTATCTGAAAACCTGCACGCAGCAGGTTGTTTCGATATTGCACCCGCTTTAATGTGCGGCGGTGCGTTTTGGTTGTTCAAGCATAATCAGCGACTGCATTATTCGGCGGTTTTTGCCGTGCTGCGCTGGCCGAGAGTTACGGAAACATCGATTTGCGAATTGCTGCGCAGAATGGTGAGCGTTACGGTGTCGCCGACTTTGAACTTGCTGACAGCGATGTAAAGTCCGTCGGAGCTTGAGACCGTGTCGCCGTTGACAGCCATGATGACATCATCCTTTTTCAGTCCCGCCTGCTGAGCCGCACTGCCGTCTTCAACGGATACAATGCAGGGATAGGTGTAAGTACTGGTGAAGAATCCGTAACCGGAGAGGGAAACATCCTGAGTGGAGACACCGAGATAGGGACGGCCGACAACAAAGCCGTAGTCCATAAGGTTGCCGATAACTTCACGGGCAAGCGTGGAGGGGATTGCAAAGCCAAGGCCTTCAATACCGCTGCCGCTGCTCTTTGCATTCACAATGCCGATGAGAGTGCCGTCCGATTCACGGAACAGTCCGCCGCCGGAGTTGCCCTGGTTGATTGCGGCATCTGTCTGGAGCAGGGTCATGGTCACGTTGTCAATGGTAATGCTCCTGTCAAGGCCGCTGATGGAACCGCGTGTGTATGTGTTGGAAAGCTGGCCGAGTGCGTTGCCGATTGCAAACACGTCTTCACCGACGCTGAGCGTTGAGGAATCGCCGAACTTGGCGTAAGAGAGATTGTAGGCATTGATTTTGATAACCGCAAGGTCGGTCACGCTGTCGGTGCCGACAAGGGTTGCTTCGTAGTCATTGCCGTTGTCAAGGTAGACGAAAATTTTCTGTGCACCCTCAACAACATGGTTGCAGGTCACGATATAGCCGTCCGCCGAAATGATGACTCCGGAGCCCGAACCTGCAAGCACACTCTTGTGCCCGCTCTGCGCCGTGACGTCGATGCTGACAACGGAGGACATGCAGTTTTCAATGGTTTTGTATTCCGGATCGGGTCGGACCGAACTGCCTGCGTAAGAAATCTTGTCAGAAGGAAGGTCGCCGGTCTTGTCGCCTGATGAACCGACGGTGCCGTTTGAGCCGGAAGGTGCCGATGTTGCTTGGACGGAAGCGTTCTTTTCGGTCTGTGAGGCAGAAAGCGAATTGTTGATAAACCTGGCGCCGGCAACGATACCGACGGTCAAAAGGGCAACTATGAGAAGGCACGCAACGGCTGCGCCGATGGGCATCCTGATTTTTCTTTTCTCTTCCATGATGTTACACTCCTTTAATTAATAATGATAGTTTCTGTGAAAAGAGCTCGGAGTAAACATTGTTCATGCTGCTCCGCGGGCAAAACCCGTTGAACAGTCCGCCGCCGCATCCCTGTCAGAGCACCCTTGCGGGGCTGTTCGCCGGCCCGATTCTTTTCATGCTCCTATTATAACACGCGAATGCGGCAATTTTGGTTGCCTATCGGTGTATATTGCCTGACAGAATATGTACCGATTTTGTCATTCGACGCGAATATGCCGCTGATTGACTGAAAAAAGAATATTGTGACAAAGTGCGCATCTCGATATGTCAAATAAAAAAAGTGCTTGAAACTTTGCTTAAAAGGCAATATAATATAAATGCACCAACCAACAAAGGAGCGTACAAAGTACTATGTCAGTCAAACAGCAGATACTGATTTGCGATGATCAGCATATCATTCACGAAACACTCGGCGTCTACCTCAGAAACGAGGGATTCGAGTGCATTTCGGCATTTGACGGCGAACAGGCGATTGAAGAATTCAACCGCAAAAAGCCGAACCTTGTTATTCTTGATCTCATGATGCCCAAAAAAAGCGGAATGGACGTTTGCCGCGAGATTCGCCAGAACAGCAGTGTTCCGATTATAATGCTGACGGCGAAATCCGAGGAGATCGACCGCGTGCTCGGGCTTGAGCTCGGTGCGGACGATTACATTGTAAAGCCCTTCAGCGCGCGTGAAGTTGTTGCAAGGGTCAAGGCCGTTCTGCGCAGGTATTCAATGCAGGAAACGGAACCCGCAAAGATTCTGCATTACGGAAACCTTGAAATCAATATAAATAACTACGACGTAAGGCTGAACGGCGAAAGACTGCCGCTCACCCCGAAAGAAGTCGAGATCCTTCAGCTGCTTGCCTCACATCCCGGAAAGGTTTTTTCGCGCGAAAAGATCCTTTCAATCGTATGGGGCTATGAATACTACGGCGATACGCGCGCCGTTGACACTCAGATTAAGCGCATTCGCCAGAAGCTGCAGTCTGCGGACGATTGCGGATGGGAGATAAAAACCGTTTACGGTGTCGGCTACAGGTTTGAGGCATACGGCGATCCCGATGACAGACAGGACAACGAGGAACGCAAAAAGCTGCCCGAAACGCCGAAGGCATACGATTTCGTTGAAGAAAAGCCGACGGAATGAAACGGACAGATTTTGCCCTTTTGAACCGTTTTGGCAAAAATGAAAATGAACTTCAGGGCGAACCCGAAAGGCTGAAACGCTGCGGGTTCGCCTGCTGATGTTTTTTCCGAAATGCGTGTGCGGCGTGTTTCGGCACGGCCCCGCAGAAAACAGAGATATGAAAAGATCAAGCCTGTTCAGAATAATTCTTTATATTGTGTGCGCAATCACGGTGCTGCTCGTGATACTTGTTGCGTGCCTTTTTTCCGTTGTCGGGCATGAAATGTACGCCGGAATGAAAATTGACGAACTGAAGCCGAAAGCGCAGTCAATATCGCAGCGCGTGACAAAGCTGTATGAATCAAACACGGACAAACGCACGCTTGCGAGGATGCTGCATCTCGGCGAATTTTCCGCATCGGATGCAACAATTTACATAATCGAACCTAACGGTGCGGTTGTTACAACGGCAGAACAGGATGAGTACGACCAAAGCGTTGAAACCGTCCGCCGCTGCTTCCAAACGGTCATTCAGGGGGAAGAAATTGCTCTTCCGTCAACCGATATAGGCATTGTTGTCGGCACGCCGGTGTATTCCGATTCGGGTGATATAATCGGTTCCGTGATACTTGTTGTCGGTTCAAAACAGGCTGAAAGCACGCTTGCAAAGCTTGCGGTGGAACTCGGCCTTGCAATGCTCGGCATTGCACTTTTGATGCTTATTCCGATAGTTATCATATTCAGCAAGGTAACAAAGCCCATTCGGCACGTTTCAAACGTTGCGCTGCAAATGGCGGGGGGAGACTTGACCGTTCGCGCCAAGGAAGAGGGAAGCAACGAATCGCGTCACCTTGCGCAATCGTTCAATATTCTTGCGGAAGCTCTTCAAAACAATATTGACAGCCTTGTTGTTGAGCGCAACAGGCTGCGCACCGTGCTTGACGGCATCGGCGAGGGCATTATTTCCGTGGATAAAACGGGCGTTGTCACGCATTACAACTCCGCTTCCGTGCAGCTTTTGGGCGGGAAGGAAAATACCCACCCCGCAGCGGCGGCCGGTTATCCGAAAATTGCTGCCGTGGCGATAGAAGCTCTTGATACGGACGAAGTGCGCAACTGTGATTTCACGATCGGCGAAAGGATGCTCCGCATTGCGGCAACCCCGATTCACGAGGAGAACGGTTCGCTTTTCGGTGCGGTTGTGCTGATAACGGACGTTACCGAAAGCGAGAGACTTGAACAGACGCGAAAGGACTATGTTGCAAACGTCAGCCATGAGCTGCGCACACCGCTTGCATCCATTCGAAGCCTTGCGGATGCGCTTAACGACGGAATGGTGCAGGATGAAAAAGACAGAAAACGTTACTACGGCTATATCCTGCGCGAATCGATACGCCTTTCAAACCTTATCAACGACCTGCTCGAACTTTCAAGGCTTCAGAGCGGCGGCGTTGCATTCTCAAAGGGACGGGTTGAACTTTATGAAATTGCATACGATGTTGCGGACAGGATGAACGATGCGGCGGCACAGCGCGGCAAAAGCGTGCGGCTTGAAGCTCCCGAGGGCGAATACTATGCGTACACAAATGCCGACCGCATTGAGCAGGTGCTCATAGCATTGGTTGACAATGCGATAAAACACGGAACGGACGGCTGCACTGTCAGCGTGAACCTTTTTGAAAATGCGGAAAAGAATCGCTATGAGTTTGTTGTCAGCAATCCCGCGGAAGTCGATCCTGCCGACCTTGAACATCTGTTTGAACGATTCTACAAAGCGGATCATGCGCACACGGGTGACGGCACCGGACTCGGCCTTGCGATAGTTTCAGAGGTGCTTAACCTTTTGGGCGAAAAAATCGATATCGAGTATGAGAACGGAATCATTGCGTTCCGTTTCACGGCCGAAAAATGCAGCACGCCGAAAAAACACCGCGCCTTGCAGAAGGCGGAGAATAAAAATGAGGACGGGGAACCGACGGCCTGAGACGGAGGAGTCGGAACGGAATGAAATGATTATTTCGGATATTTCATCGGAAGAAACCAAAATGCAGACAGAGGGCATTGAATCCTGCGGACTTTTTGCAAACGGCGGAAAATCATGCAGGCTTTGCCCGCTTGAGTGCGGGGTTAACCGTGCGGAACATGCGGGCGTATGCGGTGTGGGCGGATTTGCAGCGGAAAGCCTCGGAAACAGGAACCCGTACGAAACCGCGCTCATTGCAAGAGCGGCGCGGCATTACTGCGAGGAACCGCCGATTTCCGGCGCGGAAGGCAGCGGCGCGATCTTCTTTTCGGGCTGCAATATGGGCTGCGTTTTTTGCCAGAATATGGACATCAGCCAATCTGCAAAGGGCGTTGTGAAGGATGCGGGGGAGCTTGCGGACATAATGCTGCGCCTGCAGGAACTCGGTTCGAACAATATCAATTTGGTTACTCCCGCACCGCATGTGCGCATGATTGCAAAAGCCGTTCCGCTTGCACGGATGCGGGGATTGCGCATTCCGATAGTTTACAACACGAATGCTTACGAAAAGGTTGAAGCTCTGCGCCTTATGGAGGGGCTTGTTGACATCTATCTTCCGGATTTGAAATACGTAAGCTCCGCCGCCGCAAAAAAATACAGCCGAAGAGAGGACTACTTTTCCGCTGCCGCTGCCGCCGTGCGGGAAATGCAGCGTCAGTGCGGGGTTTTGCAGATCGATAAGAACGGAATTGCAAAGCGCGGAATGATCGTTCGCCATCTTGTTCTGCCCGGTTCGGTGGATGAAGCGCGCGGAGTGCTGGATTTTATCAGGGAGAATCTTCCTCTCGAAACACATATTTCACTGATGAGCCAGTATACACCGATGTTTGAGCTTCAGCCCCCGCTTAACAGAAGGCTCCTGAAGCGCGAATACAAAAGAGCCGTTGATTATGCACTTTCCCTCGGATTCGAAAACATCTACACGCAAAGCCTTTCATCCGCAAGCGCAGAATTCACTCCGGAGTTTAACGGCTTTTTCGAGTGATATGCGAGCGGAGAGAACGCATTGCGAATATAAAAAAGCGAATAATAACTGTTGTATACTGCCGTGAATGCGCATGACGCACACTCGCGGTTTTTGATTTTTGCGGAATGCAGGCGGCAAAAGGCGCATAAACTGCGGCATGAACGGATTTCAAAAAACAATTGCGGCTGTGCTGCTGGCGGCCGTGCTGCTGTTTATGATCTATCTGCCGAAATGTGCGGGAAAGATGCTTGAACGGGATCAATATCGCGAATGGCTCGAACCGGAGGAAGAGGAATTTTCGGGCGTTATAAACGTTTGGCATGTTGTCGGATTCAAGCCGTATATGGGCAGTGTGGGAGCATGGCTCAAAAAAATTGCGGACAGAGCGGAACGACGGCATTTCGGTGTTTATTTTGAGGTTGAATCGATTTCGGAAGCGGAAGCGGAAGCGAAGCTTCAAAACGGAGAATTTCCGGACGTGATAAGCTTTCCTGCCGGTTTTTTGAACGGCAGGGAGCTTCGAATCATGAACGGAACAGAGATTTTCGGTATCGACGGCACGGCTGTGGATTTCGGTGACGGATACGGGGCCGGGGAGCTGCCGGCGGGCTTTGACTGCGGCATGGACGGGCGGACGCTGCGCGCACTTCCGTTTGCGGCCGGGTGCAAGCTTGCGCTTTTTTATCCGGAAAGGGTTACTGCGGCGGAAATGGCCGAAATACTGAAACCTATTGCGGAGAACGGCGAAAGCAAAGCCGATGCCGATTCTTGTTCAAACGACGGATTCGGGATCGAGGCAGGGAAGTTTGAACGGAGCAGCGTTGATGAATTTAAAAAGGGCAAGGGGGATTTCTGCATCGGTGATGCGCGCGCGGCGGGAGATATGGAAAGACTTGCTGCCGCAAACAAGGCAAAATATTTCGAGGTGCTGCCCTTTTGCAATGAAACGGACGAGGTGCAGTTTGTGGGCATTTCGGCGAAAACGGAGCGCGAAAAAATGGGCTGCATTTCGGAATTTATTGCAGATATGCTTTCCGCTGCGCGGCAGAGCGAGCTTTGCACATTGGGACTTATGCCGATGAACCCTGCGGCGGAGAAAAAGTTTGAACAGTCCTTTTTGACGGAAGCATACAGGCTTTTGAGCGAGAGCATCCTGAACCTCCCGAACGCTTTTACCGGTGCAGCGGCGCGGAGAGCCGCTTTTTGACAAACGCCCGCCCGTTTAAGCCGTTCTCAAAAAAAGATGAGGACGAAAAACCTTTACAAACGCCTGTTTTTGCTGTAAAATACAACATGGGGATTTGTGCCGCGGCGTGCATTCCGGAACGGGAAGCATTTGAACGCGATCCCCGAAACAGGAGGAGAGGAAACGGGATTTTTAATGGAAAAAAACGATATGCTTGCAAGGGCTCTCGGAAATCTGCCGTTCAGGCGGAATGTTCGGGCGCGGGAATTCACAACTTTCCGCATCGGAGGTCCCGTAACTTTTTTTGCGGAGCCGAAGGATGCGGACGAGCTTTGCGCAATGCTTTCTGCGGCGCGGAGCTGCGATTACCCTGTGTATATTATCGGCAACGGCAGCAATCTTCTCGTTTCCGACAGCGGAGTTGAGGCTCTGTTCATCCGAATCGGTGCGCGCATGGCGGGTGTCGGGTTTGACGGAACAAGGCTGAAATGCGGAGCGGGTGCACTGCTCTGCACGGCTGCAAAGGCGGCCGTCGCCGAGGGACTTGCGGGGCTTGAATGGGCAGCGGGCATCCCGGGCACGGTCGGCGGTGCGGTTGCAATGAATGCAGGTGCATACGGCGGGGAGATAAAACAGGTGCTGAAAAGCGTCACCGTTGTTGAATGCGGACGCATTACAAAAAAAATCGTTCATGCGGGCGATCTTGGGTACAGAAGCTCTGTTTACGCCTTTCCGAATGCCGTTGTTGCGGGAGCGGAGTTTGAACTTGCTGCTGATGCCGACGGGGAAGCTCGGCGCAGAATGGAGGAATTCAATATGCGCCGCAAAGAAAAGCAGCCGCTTGAGTATCCTTCCGCAGGAAGCACTTTTAAACGGCCCGAGGGGCATTTCGCAGGTGCGTTGATAGAACAGGCGGGGCTCAAAGGCACAAGAATCGGCGGGGCGGAAGTCAGCCCGAAGCATGCGGGGTTCATCGTCAATTGCGGCGGAGCAACATGCGCGGATGTGCTTAACCTGATTGACCTTGTGCGCGAACGCGTATATAAAGAATTCGGTGTTCTGCTTGAGCCGGAGATCAAAATTATTAAATAAAATTCGAGTACAACAATATAAACAAAAACGGAAAACATACATCGGGATAAAACTGAGGAAAACAGAATGTATATTTTAATCGTCACAGGGCTTTCGGGTGCGGGAAAATCTCAAGTTCTCGGCATTCTTGAGGATATGGGCTTTGTATGCGCGGATAATATGCCCTGTCAGCTTGCAAAACAATACATTGAGCTTTGCAGCAGCAGCGAAAACAACATCGAACGCGTCGCGCTTGTTATCGACAGCCGCGAATCGGTGTTCGGCTACAATCCGCTCAACACTTATGATGAACTGCGCCGGCTTGAATGTCCGTACGAAATAATGTTCCTTGAGTGCGAGGACAGCGTGCTTGTGCGCCGATACAGCGAAACGCGCCGCCGCCACCCGATGAATGACGATGTCGGCATAGGCATTCAAACCGAACGCGAAATTCTAATCCCGTTGAAGGAGAAGGCGAATTATATCGTTGACACGACGAACATGCGGCTGAACGAGCTTCGAAAAACGGTTGAGGATATTTTAATGCGGGGAAAGAACATTCCGCTCAGACTGATAATTTCAAGTTTCGGCTTCAAACGCGGAATTCCGAAAAATGCGGATTTTATCTTTGATATGCGCTACACCGCAAACCCGTTCTACATTGAAGAGCTGCGCTGCAAATCCGGCAGGGATGAAGAGGTTCGCCGATTTATTTTTTCCGATGCAAATGTTCGCAGGCAGCTGAACATGATAGAAAACATGCTGGATCTTGTGATTCCGGAGTTTATAAAGCAGGGCAAGCGGCGGCTTATGGTTGCGTTCGGATGCACGGGCGGCAGGCATCGTTCCGTTGCGATGGCGGAAGCACTTCACGACAGAATGAAAGACAAATGCTCCGTTCTGCTTGAGCATCGGGATCTTGTTTCCGAAGCGGATGACATAAGGACGCGGTTTGAACCGAAATAGAACAGTATTGAGATAAATATTGCGGCGGCGAATAAAAAAGCGCAGCGCAAAGGGCGGCACGAACGTGCACATTTGAAATGAACGAAAAAAAACACAACAGCAAAATCGACGGCAGCGGTTTTAAAACCGAAAATGCAAAAAAAACGGCGGAACAGAGCGAACACGAATGCCCGTCGTTCTCTGCCGGAGTAAAAAAGGAAATTTCGGAGCAGAAAATAAAGCGTGAGGCCGATGCGCACGCGCTTTTAAGCGCATTCACTCTGAGTATCGGTGCGCTGAAACTGATGCCGGCGATGCGGCGCTGGGGTGTGCACTATGTGCTTGAAAGCGAAGCGGCGCTGAGCCTTGTTTCCAAGCTGGCGGCACAGTATTTCGGGCTTGAAAGCCAATTGAACCGCGTTAAGCACGAGCGATTGAATGCGGAATACTGCGAACTCCTGCTCCACGGGAACGGTATTGATGATTTTTTGACGGCGACCGGGCTTGTGAGCTTTGATGCGGAGGGCGAAAAGAGTTATGAGCCGCATGTTCCGAAGAGTGTTACCGAAACAGAGATGCAGCGGCGCGCATTTATTCGCGGGCTGTTCCTTGCCTGCGGTTCGGTGTCGGAACCAAAAAAAGCATATCACTGTGAGCTTGTGTTCAAAAATGCCGAGCTTGCAATGTTTTCAAAACGGATGATCTCCGATTTCGGAATTCGTATCAAGTGCACCGAACGCAAGGGCAGCATTGTGCTGTACATCAAAGAATCGGAGACACTGTCGGATTTTCTTGCACTTGCCGGGGCATCGGATGCAGTGATGGTGCTTAACGAACAGCGGATCGTGCGCCAACTCAACAACACTGTGAACAGGGGCGTGAACTGCATAAATGCAAACATTGAGAAGGCAACGCGCACGGCGATGAAGCAGGCGGAGGATATTCGCCTTGTTCTGAGCGTTGTCGGCGCGGAGAATCTTCCGCCGCCGCTTCGCATTGTCGCGGAAGCGAGGCTCAACAATTTTGAAATGCCGCTGTCCGAACTTGCGGAGGAAATAGGCATCGGAAGATCCGCCGCAAATTATCGCCTCAGAAAACTGTGCGAAATGGCGGAAGACATACGGACGGAAATGCCGGACTGATTCAGTGGGGGCGGTTTCCGCGTTTTCCGCAAACAGTGCGGCAGGGGGAAAAGGTTCATCGGCACAAAGGAGGAAAAAATGGGTTTTACGCATCTTCATGTTCACACCGAATACAGCCTGCTGGACGGCGCGGCGCGGATACGCGAGCTTGTTTCGCGTGCAAAGGAATTGGGCATGGATTCGCTTGCGATAACGGATCACGGCAATATGTACGGCGCGATAGCATTTTATAAAGAGTGCATGAAACAGGGGATAAAGCCCATTATCGGCATGGAAACCTATGTTGCGCCGAATTCAATTTACGAAAAACAGGGCACGAGAGAAAACGGCCACCTTGTGCTTTTATGCAAAAACGAAACGGGGTACAAAAACCTTATCAAACTGTCCTCAATTGCGTTTGTGGACGGTTTTTATTATCGGCCGCGCATTGACTATAATTTGCTGGAAAAGCATTGTGAGGGGCTTGTATGCCTTTCGGCATGTCTTGCGGGCGATATTCCGCAGCTTCTGCTGATGAACAGATACGATGAAGCGCGCCGCCTTGCAAAACGCCTTCAGGGTATGTTCGGCGATGATTTTTACATTGAGCTGCAAAATCACGGAATTCCGGAGCAGCTTATAGTTCTTCCGCGTTTGGATGCGCTTGCAAAGGAACTCGGCATAAAGACTGTTGCAACAAACGATATTCACTATGTCCGAAAGGAGGATGCGGAGGCGCAGGATGTTCTGCTCTGCATTCAAACGGGGCATTTTGTGGACGAAACCAACCGAATGCGGATGCAGGCGGATGAATTCTATCTCAAATCGGAAGAGGAGATGCTTCGCCGCATGAGCGGCTATGAGGAGGCGGTTCGAAACACTGCCGAGGCGGCACAAAAATGCAGCCTGACGATCGAATTCGGCAAGCGGCACCTGCCCGGTTTCACCGCGCCGGACGGCATGACGAACGAACAGTATCTGCGCCGGCTTTGCACCGACGGACTGCGCCGCCGCTACGGTGAGCCGACAAAGGAACATCTCGAAAGGCTTGAATACGAACTGAACGTTATAATCTCGATGGGGTTTGTGGATTATTACCTTATCGTGTGGGACTTTATTCACTTTGCAAAAACGCACGGCATACCCGTGGGGCCCGGACGCGGCAGCGGTGCGGCAAGCATTGCAGCATATGCAATGGGCATCACGGACATAGACCCGATTCGCTACAACCTGATTTTTGAACGTTTCCTGAACCCCGAACGCGTCAGTATGCCGGATTTTGACGTGGACTTTTGTTACGAACGGCGTCAGGAAGTCATTGAATACGTAAAAAACAAATACGGCAGCGATCATGTTGCGCAGATAGTGACTTTCGGCACGATGGCGGCACGCGGTGCCGTTCGCGACGTCGGCAGGGTGCTTCGCATTCCCTACCAGGATGTGGACAGAATTGCAAAACTCATCCCGCAGGAAAAGGATATCACCCTTTCACGCGCAGCGGAGCTTGTTCCGGAGCTTAAGAACCTTTGCGAAACGGATGACAGCGTGAAGCGGCTCATGATGCTTGCAATGAAGGTTGAGGGACTTCCAAGAAACACGTCAACTCATGCGGCAGGTGTTGTTATTTCATCCCTTCCGACGATGGAGCTTGTTCCGCTTCAGCGCAATGATGAGGCTGTCACGACGCAGTTCACAATGACGGAGCTTGAAGAGCTCGGAATGCTGAAGATGGATTTTCTCGGGCTTCGGACGCTGACCGTGATTCGTTATTGCTGCGAATACATAAAGCAGTCCGGGGGAACGCCTCCGGACTTTGACAACTGCAATTACGACGACAAATGCGTATACGACCTTATAAGTTCGGGCGACACCGTCGGAGTTTTTCAGCTTGAGTCGGGCGGGATGACGCATTTCATGATGCAGATGAAGCCCACAAGCCTTGAGGACATTATCGCCGGCATTTCGCTCTATCGCCCGGGTCCTATGGATCAGATTCCGCGCTACATTGAGTGCAAACAGAATCCCGGAGCGGTGAAATACGAAACGGAGCTTTTGCGGCCGATTTTGAACGCAACCTACGGCTGCATGGTCTATCAGGAGCAGGTAATGCAGATTGTCCGCGACCTTGCGGGGTATTCGCTCGGCAGGAGTGACCTTATCCGCCGCGCAATGAGCAAGAAAAAGCACGATGTTATGGCGCAGGAGCGCAAAAACTTTATCTACGGCGTTGAGGAAGACGGCGTTGTGAAAATTGACGGTGCACTGCGGCGCGGCGTATCGAAGGAAGCGGCGGAGAAGATTTTTGATGAAATGATGGACTTTGCATCATATGCATTCAACAAGGCTCATGCGGCGTGCTATGCGGTGGTTGCTTATCGAACTGCGCTGCTCAAATGCCTGTATCCTGCGGAGTTCATGACTGCGCTCATCAACAGCTATCTTACTGCGGCGGACAGGGTCTCGTTCTATATTTATTATTGCCGCAAGCACGGAATAAAGATTCTTCCGCCGGATATAAACCGCAGCGAGGCACGTTTTTCGGTTGAAAACGGTTCTGTAAGATTCGGCCTTGCCGCGATACGCAACGTCGGAGAGGGAGCGATGAACGATGTGCTGGAGGAGCGGAGCCGCGGCGGAGCGTTTTCGGATTTTTCGAATTTCCTCCGAAGAACTTCCGACGGGCTGAACAAACGCCTGCTGGAGGGGCTTATAAAGGCCGGTTGTTTCGATTGTTTCGGCGTTTCGAGAAAATATCTGACGGCTCATTTTGAACAGGAGTTCACTGCGGCCGCCGCCGAAAGAAAAAGACTTGAAACGGGACAGCTTTCGCTTTTTGATTTCGGCGGGGATGACGGCGGAAGCATGATGAACACGGTTTCCGAAGCGGATAAGGCCGATATGAAAACGGAGTTTGAGCTTGATATTCTGCTCCGTGCCGAAAAGGAGGTTCTCGGCGTATATGTCAGCGGGCATCCGCTCATGGAATACGAGGCTGCGCTTTCTGCATTAACGCCCTGCATCGAGCTTGCGGAGGCGGACGGTTCGGGAGCAATACATGATAACCAAACCGTGACGGCGGGAGGAATCATCGGTTCCCTGAGAACCCGTGCGGTCAAATCCGGCGCGGGGTTGATGGCGTATGCGGTGCTGGAGGATATGAGCGGAAGCATTGAGATTGCGGCGTTCCCGAGCATTTACCAAAAGTATGCTTCCCTTATCGCAAACGATAAATGCGTTGCGGTCCGCGGCAGGTTCTCCATGCGGGAGGACAGGGACAATTCAATATTGATTGACGAAATTGTTCCGCTGCAAAAGGGTTCAAAAAACGCGGGGGAAAAGCGACTTGCGCTGAATTTTCTTTCCGACGCGCTGCATCTTCGGAATGCGGCTGTTGAACTGCTGCACAGATTTCCCGGAAACACGGAGGTTTTGTTCCGCAATGCGGCAACGGGAAAGGTTTTGCTTGCGCCGCGCCACTGCTGCGTGAACTGTGCGGAGGAGCTGCTGTTTGAACTGAAGCGTATGCTTGGGGAAGAGAATGTAAAAATTGTCCGCAAAAAATAATATTGAGATTAAGGCGAAATAAGCAATTAAGGGGCAAAAGATGAAACGAATCGGAGTTTTAACAAGCGGAGGCGACACTCCGGGCATGAATGCGGCGATACGCGCCGTTTTCAAAACCGGAGTGGATATCGATTTGCAGGTAATGGGTATTTACCACGGCTACAAAGGCCTTATTGAAGGCAGAGTCGGGTACCTTGCCCATGCCGACGTTGAAAGCAAAATGCACAAGGGAGGAACGATACTTCGCACGGCGCGGAGCGAGGAGTTTAAAACGGAGGGCGGAATCGAAAAGGCAATTTCCGTTCTGCGTGCATACGAAATTGAAGGGCTTATCGTCATCGGCGGCGACGGCAGCTTTAAAGGTGCGGATGCTCTCGGCAAGCGCGGCATTCCCGTCATCGGCATTCCGGGAACGATCGATAACGATATGGGGTATACGGATTTTACCATTGGGTTCGATACAGCCGTGAACAATGTTATGAACGAGATTTATAAAATTCGCGACACGATGCGTGCGCATGACAGGGTCGGCGTTATCGAGGTCATGGGAAGAAGATGCGGAGATATTGCACTTTGGGCGGGTGTTGCAGGCGCGGCAGACATAATTCTCGTTCCGGAACGTCCTCTTTCATGGGCGGATGCGGCGAACCGGCTTGCCGCAAACAAACTCCGCGGACAGCTCACAAGCATTGTTATGATCGCCGAAGGCGCGGGCAAAGCGGAGGATTTCTGCGAATATGTCCGAAAATACACCGATGTTGAGATAAAGGCGACGGTGCTTGGCTATATCCAGCGCGGCGGCAACCCGTCCGCGTTCGACAGAGTGCTTGCCGCTAAAATGGGGCAGCGTGCGGTTGAACTGCTTGCGGACGAGGCGAATATGCGCGGAACGGACCGTGCGGGAAGCAGAGCGGCGGAAAATAACGATTTGCGAGAGAACTTCGGATACGCCGTGGGCATAAGGGAAAACCGCATTATCAGCGTTCCGCTTGCGGAAGCAGTTTCAACGCGGGATTGCTTTGATGATAAACTTTATGACCTGAATTCGGTTATGGCAAAATTCTGAGTGCGGCTCAGTGAACGGAAAAGGAAGCAAACAGAAAAATTCATGGATTTAAACAGAAAACGAATGAATGCCGGCATAACCGCCGAGGATAACCGTTCGGAGCTGTCGGCAGGTTCGACGGTGACGCTTGAAATCACGGCGTATGGTTCGGAGGGGCAGGGGATTGCAAGGCATAACGGCATGGCTGTATTCGTGCCGGGCGCAATTTGCGGAGAAACCGTTGAAGCGGAAATAAAAAAAGCCGCACCCTCGTTTGCGGAAGCGAAACTTCAAAAAATCCTTCGGCCGTCGGCAGAAAGGGTAATTCCGCCCTGCCCGCATTATGCCGAATGCGGGGGCTGTGATATTCTTCACATGAGCTATGCGGAGCAGCTCCGCATGAAGCGCGAAACCGTGCGCAGCGCAATGGAGCGTATAGGAGGCTTTCGCGGGATTGAAATTCTTCCGTGCATCGGCGCGGACAAGCCCGAACATTACAGAAACAAGGCCGTTTTTCAGTTTGCAAATGCCGAAAAGACAAATATGAAAAACCTTCGGCAGGTTCTTTCGGGCTATTACGAACAAAAAAGCCATAAACTCGTGCCCGTTGAAACATGCATGATTCAGAGCGAAGAGGCAATGACGGCGAAAAGAATCGTTGCCGAATGGGCGAATTTGTTCGACATCCGCGCTTTCGATGAAAAACAAAAAAGCGGGACTTTGAGGCAGCTTATGGTGCGCAGAACCGAGAGCGGAACGATGGCTGCGATAGTAACAACAGGCGCGCTTCCGCATTCGGATGAGCTTGTTTCAATGCTGAAACGCGGTCTGCCGTCGCTTGCATCCTGTATCCACGGAATCAACCGCAACCCGCGTGATCCCGGTATCGGAAGCAAAACCGAACTGCTGTTCGGCAGCGCGGAACTTGCCGAAACGGTTTGCGGATTGAAATTTAACGTCGGTGCGCACAGCTTTTTGCAGGTGAACCCCGAACAGACGCAAAAGCTGTACCTTGCCGCCGCAAATGCATTGAACCTGACTGCAAACGATGATGTTGCGGATGTTTTTTGCGGGATAGGCACGATTTCCTTGCTTTTGGCTCAACGCGCCCGCTCCGTTCTGGGCATTGAAGCGGTTCCGCCCGCCGTTAAGGATGCCCGTAGGAATGCAAAACTCAACAACATCAAAAACGCGGAATTCATCTGCGAGAATGCCGAAACAGCCCTGCCCCGCCTCGTTGCGGAAGGCAAACGTTTCTCGGCAATTTTGCTCGATCCGCCGCGCCGCGGAGCGGAAAAGCCCGCTCTTGATGCAATTGTAAACAGCGGAGCCGAACGCGTCGCATATGTCTCCTGCAACCCCGCAACGCTTGCCCGCGACTGCAAAATACTCGCCGCCGCAGGCTATTCCCCGATGTCGGTTCAGCCCGTGGATATGTTTCCGATGACACATCATGTCGAGACGGTATGCTTGTTGTCCAAACTTGATACAGAGCAGCATATCGAGATTGATTTGAATGTGGAGGCACCGGCTCTGACCGATGTGGAGTCCTTTCCCACGGAGAGCGTATGACGGTGCTAACCGATCGATTCTACAGTGTATATAAGGAGTCCCTATGAACATACAGGAAATGAACGAAAAATACATCAGCCTATGCAGCAGATTCTCTATACCAATTTGCATTTCGACGATTGATGATTCTGAGGCTCCGGCACAGGCAATCAGCGACAATGGCGCGGTTTCTACGATTACATTAAATACTGAGAAAATAGCTGATACTGACTATGAGATGTACCTTGCTTACAATATTGGTAAGGTTCTGCTGCCCAGACTGGTACTGGAAACGGAGCGGCTGATACTCCGACGGTTCCGAACAGAAGATACCGCCGACTGTTTTGGTTTTATGTCCGTTGCAGAGGATTGTTACATGGACTGCTGCAAACCATTTACAGAAATGGATGAGGAATTCTATCGGCGGATAGAATTATTCGGGGAAAGAGAAAACCAGTATATGATTGTACTGAAAGAAGAAAACAAGGTTATTGGAACAGTCAATGTATGCGCGGATGATTCACGGGCAGTAGTTACCAGAGAAATTGGTTATAGCATATCTGCCACATATCAGCGAAAAGGTTATGCTTATGAAGCACTTTCGGCACTTATTAATCTGTTGCAGAACGAACTTAAATTGGACTTAATCGTTGCGGGTGTGCTTGAGGATAATATGAAGTCAATGAAACTGTTGGATAAATTGGGTTTCCACAAAGAAGGATTGCGGCGTAAAGCGATATGGCATGAAGGATTGGATAAGCCGATGGACCTTGTTTACTATTACCGAGATAGATAACTCAGTTTTCGGAGGTTAAGAATGTCCTTCTTTGCAAAGAAAATAGAAAAGCAGATTGCTTCCTATCAGCACAGGCTGATTGAAACACATTACCGGGATGTGGATAATATGTACCGTTGAGGCGGTTGCCCTCTTGTCCCGGGAAGCCGCTGCTGCGGGACTGAATTAAGCAAACTGCATTATTGCATATCAAGGCATACATGCAGCATTAAGGAAAGAGGAAAGCAATGATTTACTGGATAAACGGTGCATACGGCGTCGGAAAATCGACTGTTGCGGAGCAGCTCAGGGCGAAGCTGCCGAAAGCGCATATATTTGATGCGGAGGAGGTGGGCAATGCTGTCAGGGACAATTATCCCGAGGAATGCAAACACAGCATTATTTTTGAGGGGTACCCGCTTTGGAGGGAGCTGAACTGCAAACTGTTGAAGGATATAAGCAGCAAATACGATGGAGACATTATTGTGCCGATGACGCTTGTGCTTGATGTTTCGTATACGGAAATTATTCAGCGGCTGACGGACGGCGGCATTTCGGTCGGGTATGTTATTCTTGACGGCGATCGGCAGACAATTCACGACAGGATAATTAAGCGCGGAGAGGATGAGGAGTGCTGGTGCATGAACAATATCCAAACATGCCTTGATGCGCAATGCGGGGATATGCGTGCCGAACACATAAACACTGCCGGAAGAACGCCGGGCGAAATCGCGGATGAAATAATTAAACGCTTTGAAAGACTTTGAGAAAATCCGCAGATTTCGTGTTTATAACATCGAATAAGGGTTGAGGGCATCGGCAAATGATTGAAAAACAATTCACGGCACTGCTGCGCAGTTTTGTGCAGGATACTGCGCCGAAAACGGAAGAACCGTGGAACATGGCGGAATTGCAGCGGGCGGCGGCACAGCAGAACATGCTGCCTGTGTTGGCGTACGAAAACAAGCGTTGGAGGCTCTCGACTGATTCGGAAGTTTGCCGCCGACTGGACGGTTTTTTGTACGGTGCGATTGTCGGCAACCTGAACCGCCGCGTAGACTTTGAAACTTTATCAAAAGAATTTACGGTTCGGGGTATTGCACATATGCCCGTTAAAGGCTATTATCTCCGAAAGCTTTATCCCGTTCCGGAGCTGCGCACGTTTGGGGATATTGACCTGCTTATTCATCGGGAAGACAGGCAAAAGGTACACGAGCTGATGCTTTCGCTGGGTTATTCGGTGAAACAAAACTGGGAGCCGACTTATTCCTACATTAAAGGTGCGGAATATTATGAAATCCACACGAATTTAATGGACGGCAATCTGGATAACAGAGCCGATTTAAAGGCATATTTTGATGCCGCATGGCGGTATGCGGAACCGGATGACGGGCTGCGGTACAGACCTGCTTTGGATTTTCATTTTATTTATACGGTGTGCCATCTTGCAAAGCATCTGTACGGCGGCGGAGCGGGGCTGCGGATGTATTTGGATATTGCCCTGTATATGAAGAATGAGAGCGCACGGCTGAACATGGAAAACATTGAGCGGGAGATGGCAGCTTTGCAGCTGACCGGGTTTTTTCATACGCTGATGAATGCATGCAGCGCATGGTTCGGCACGGAATGCGGCTGCTCGCTTCCGCCGCCGGACGAAGCGGCGATCAAAAAGCTTCTCTGCTATACTCTGGATTCGGATCTGTTCGGCCATTCCCGTGACCATGCAGTGATAGAGCTGCGCAATTCGAAATCGAAGAAGACTGCAAAGGGCAAATTGATACGCAATATGCTTTTTCCGCCTGCGGGGCAAATCGAATCGCGCTATACCTTTCTTCAGGGCCGGCATTGGCTGCTGCCGCTGGCGTGGATCGTGCGTGCGGTGTCGAATTTGCGGCTGATTCCAAACAGACTGCACAGCATGAAATCCGTTGCAGAAACCGATATCGACCGCGTGGAAACGTATGACGGGTTTATGCGCCGAATCGGACTTTGAAAAATGCACGCATCGGAGCGGAAAAGCAATGCGGATTGAAACAAAAATCTGTTCGGCTTTAATCGGATTCACATGAAAAACTCAAAAACGAAAAAAGCGACCGCCGAGAGCTTCGGCGGTCTTTTTATGAAATTCGTAAAATTCTGCTGTTGTGATTATTCGGCAGTCATGGCCGAACCGAGCTGTTCGCCGCTGATTGTCATTTCATTGATGGCAGAGTTCCAAGCCTCGAAAGATTCGGCATCATACAGCTGTGCGGTAAACATTGTCAGCATATCGCCGGAGTAGATGTAGCATGCAATGACGTATGCACGAACATCTTCAACATCAACGGTTGTTTTGTAGTAAATAACCGGGTGATCACCGACGGTCAGTTTATAACATTTGTCGTCGGAAACGGTTCCGCCGAAAGCTTCCTTAAAGTAAGCTTCAATTTCTTCAACAGACTGGCTGAAATTGATTGCGACGTCATCGCCGATGGGTGCGTTCATGTAAATGACTGCATTCTGTGAATTTTCATCCACGCTGCTGGCAAAAGCAACGATTCCGCCGATGTCCATAAGCATGTAGCCTTCGGGTGCGGTCAGCTTGATGAAGTCGGTTGTGAATTCGCGGGTGGCTTGGTTGTAATTGTAACTGTCGGCAGGTTCCGCAGTGGGTTCTTCCGTGGGCTCCGCAGTGGGTTCCGCTGTAGGTTCCGCGGTGGGCGTCGCGGGAACTTCTGTGGCGGGCGCGGGAGTAGGTTCTTTCTTGTTTCCGCCGCATGCCGCAAAGCTGAGCAGCATCAGTGCAGCAAGGATAATCGCCGTAATTTTTTTCATTGTGAGTTCTCCTCTGATTTTTTAATTTTACACAACATGATACAGACGGGTGCAGTGAGCAGCCGCGCCATTAGCTGTGCATACCTCAGTTATTGTACCACGCCGAATAAATATGTGCAATACGGAAAACAGAAAATATACATATCAAGGGCTTTTCTTCAAAGCAATAATGAAAACAGCAAACAGGACAATCCTTCGGGAGCTGCCCTGTTTGCCGTTTTGAGGTTTGTGCAGCTTCCGAAAAACAATTGTGCAAGCTTAATCGAAAGCTTATTGCCTGTCGATTCCTGCCTGTTTAAAAAAAATAACCGAATATGCAATAAAGCAGACAAGATCGCTTAATGCCGAAAAAAATCTTGTGTGATAAACAAAAACAGTGTAAAAAAGAACGGCTGTTTCCGCAAACAAAAATACCGCCGGCATTGTACGGAGCAGTTTTCCCCATATCGTGTTTTTTCTGCCGGACCATAGGATTATTCCCAACACGGCACATACAAAAGCGGGCGGCGAATGAGATAGACCGCATTGTTGAGGAACGTATAAGGGCTGTCCGAAGCTCCAAGATGGTGAACGACATCCATGAGCCGGTCAAAGGGAACGGTGCGGTCATGGTTCAGCAGCAGATACGACAACAGCAGATAGTCTTACTCTGTCTTGAAGTCATCGCAGGTCAACGTTCCTTTCTGACCAAAAAGCTCAAAGAAGTGCGCTTAATCCGGATAGCTGGGTTTCAGCTCCTTCATATCGGCAGTCACAATGGGCATGTTATGGTCAAGAGCTTTCATGACGCGCAGGCTTTCTTCCGGCATTCTCGGTCATTAATGAAAGACATTGCAGCTTTACGGATATGACTTTTCCTTTTCACACGCTCTTTTTTCAAAAATGCGAAGAAGCTGCCCAACATCAATCGGGCAGCTTCTGACGCAAACCGAACAGACAAGCCGAACGGATTATTACAGCGGTGTTTGCTTTTAATCCATGATGTCGTACCGCTTCATCAGCGCAATGCGCTCCTTGGCCAGCTTGATTGAGCCGGAGGCGCTGTTGCCGTCTGCGGAGTTCTGCTTTTCACCGGCGTAGTGCGCGATTCGCTGTATCCATGCAACAGGAAGCAGATACGGATGCTTTTTGAGGTACGGGTAGCGGCGCTCCAGATACTCCCGTTTCGGGAACACCGTGCTCAGGATGCTGCTCTTCTCGCCGGAGCGGTTGGCCTTGACGGCATTCAGCGTTACAGTCGAAGAATGCAGCCGCGTGTAGTCGTTGGAGCCATACACGCCGCCGCTGAGGGTGTCGTGCAGCAGCGGCTCCACGTCAATGGAATCATCCCACGGTGCGGGCAGGTCAAATTCGATGCCGAGACAGTCCTTGGCGATACGGAACGCCGCTGCGGCAAAAGTCGCCGCATGGACGCCGGCACACTGGTCATGCAGACGCTGCCAGTCGATTTCATTGCGATACTCCCGCGCCCACAGGCCGATGTCGCAGAACTGCCGCAGCCCGATGCCGCTTCGCACAAAGTGCTTGTAGGCATGCAAAATCAGGTACAGCAGATGTTCGTGAGGCGGCATGGTGAGAAAGCCGTCAATTTCAACGGGGTTGATATCGGCAAAGAAGTGATTCAGCTCGTCGTGAGCGTCCTCGGCAGAATCGAATAAGTGACGGTGCAGCTCGATGTAAAGCGGGCTATCTTTTTTTGTGTAGGATACCTCATCTGCCGTGGGCAGCTCATCGGCAGGTGTATTGGTGGTCAGACCGTTTGCGAGAAGCTGCTCGTGGCAAGCCCCGAACTCTGCGTCGGGGATGTAGAGATCATCGTCCGCGCTGATGCGGTGATTTTTCAGCGGGTACAGGCCGCTGAAAAGTTGACCTTTTACCACAATGGGATGCAGCCCTGCCGAACGCAGCTTGCAATAAAGCTGGGCAAATTCCGCAGACCGTACAGCCTGATTCAGCACCTGCCCGATGACCTGCTGCTTGGTCACGGTAAATAATGCGGCGTTTTCCTGGGCAGCAGGCGTTTTGCGAACGGTTTCAAAAAGGAGCGGCAGCAGCTTTTGTTGATTGGCCAGCACGAAAATGGCAGGCCAGTCCACCTTTTCGGCGGGCAGATTCCCACCGGAGACGGCCGCTTTGGCGATATGAAGGAAGTGCGTTTCAGTGATTGTCAGGGTCATGTTCGTGTGCCGAACCCTTTCTTCGGATTTTTCGATAGCGTGGGCAATGAGCAGCGAGGTGGAGCCGATGAACGCGCCCAGCGTGTTGCAGATCACGTCGTCCACCTCCGCCATGCCGAGGGCGCAACGATACTGAGCATACTCGATTCCTGTACTGAGAATGCAGCCGATAAGCGTCGTAAAGGCGATTCTGCTCCAACGATGCCACTTCTGCGGCAGCGCGTTGGAAAGCGTCAGCCCCAGCGGGAAGAAAAGGAAAACATTCATCAGCATCGCACGGTAGAGCTCCGGCTGCTGCCGTGCGGCGATGAAGGTGGCGAAGGGCGTGAGGATGAGATTATAGTTGCCAGATGTGCGGCTCAGGATGGTGGCGTAGAGGATAACGGCAGTTGAAAGGCTGAAGATAACCGCGTTGATTGCAGCCCGTCGCTTCTTTTTGAAGTGTTGGCAGAGAATTGCCCAAATGGGTATCAATATCAGCATGAAGGAACATGCCGACCATAAGTTCATTGCGTAGATTCGTTGAAACATATTATTACACTACCGCGTCAAACGGTGAATTGCACGTGCCAGCAGGCTTCTGTTCCACCGTTCTTTTGCCAGTTCTTCCTTTGTCGGTTCACAGCAGGCAGAAACCAGATTATCGAAAGGCTTTTTACCGTAGCCTGTCCAAAACTCGTCGTAACGCGCGGGTTTTGGAATCGGTGTAAGTACCGCTGGATTAAAAGTAAAAGCACTGTCTGCGGCAGTTGTGATTTGCAGCTTGTTCTTGCAGCTTTCCAGCAGAGCACGTCCCTTATCGCTGTGCAGCAGGATCAAAGATGTCCCCTGCGGATTATAAGCTTTTGGCTGAATGCCTTTGACGCCCCAATAATCTGCGAGAGTGATATCGCTGCAACGCTCGATGCCCTTAAATTTGCACGAAAAACACGAGTTACGGGAGTACAGTCCTTTGATAAATCCGCGTTGATAGGGATTTTCTGCGGCTGGTTGCCGGAATTCCTTGCTGTTGTCAAATTCGGCACGGATATAATAGTCTTCCCAGCCGTTTGCCTTGTTGCGGAAGGAAAAACTGGTCAGTTTCCCGCTATACTGGTTCTGCAGAGATGCCGCATAGTCCCTCCATACAATAGGAGACGGAACGCTGTGACAAGCGGTGTCCTGCGTAATCAGCGTTTCATACTCCCGACCAAGATAGTTTTTCAGCGCCGCGATCTGGCACGGCACTCCACTGAAATAGACCCAGCGCCCATCAGCCAGCGCTTTCTTTACCTGTAAATAGCAGTCCGTCAGAATGCGGCTTTGAACATATTTGGAACTGCAAAGAGTGGCAAGCTCCGAAAGCGTTTCAGCAGCTGTATGTATCACATCGAAATTATCGTCAAACGCTGCACCAAACACGATGCCGCTCCGGCGTATGATCTCTGCCGCCAATACCGGAAAAATCGCGCCGGAGGAAGAAGCGGGTAAAAGCGTTTCATCCTTGGCATATCCGGTCAAAACATTAGTATGCGCAGAAACTTGCGGCAGTGCAGAAATGGGACATTTTCGGATGCAAAAGCCGCAATCCGTACATTTTGCCGCATCGACTGTTGGATACAGGAAGCCGTGTTCATCCGCTTGCATCTGAATTGCAGAGGATGGGCAGATTGCCGTACACATGCCACAGCCGATACAAATATCAGTTTTTTGAGCGACGTTCATAGGTAAGTCTCCTTCGGTTCTTCAAGTAGTGATAGCCAAAGCCCAATAGTAGGCATACTGCTGTCGTAATCGTAAACAGGAAAAAGTTCGCATTAACAACCCTCCGCAGCATAAGAATGACAAGCGGATGCCAGAAATATGTAAAGTTTGCAGTATCACGGCAAGCCGAAGCAAGCTTGCTTTTCCCTTCAAGCGGATAGGCAAGACAAATCTGAAACAGGAGAAACAGCAGCGGATAAAGGAATACCGTGATTTCGATTGTTCTTGACATCCCAGTGACGGTCACGATAACGATCTCAGCTATGAAAAGCAGTGTTACCAGCGCGGTCGCAAACAGCAGATGATTCTTGAAAATGTGCAGCTTCAGTTTTCCTTCCGAAATCACCCATCCGAGAGCGGTAAAAGGAAATCCCATGAGGAATATCCGTCGAATGCTCAGAAACCACCCACTGTCAAACGGCACATTTAAGATGGGCAGCCTACTGCCAATGCCATAGTATGATGTTCCCAATAGGCCAATGACATAACAAACAATCGCCAGCGGGAGCAAGATTTTCGACAGTTTCAGCTTGCAGATCAGGTAGATTATCGCTATGGAGTAGATAATACCCACCATATACCACAGATGATAGTAGCTGCCGTTGAACAGGAAATCCACCAGCATCCATTTTTTCGATTCGTGCAGCAGCGCAGGATTTGATAGAAAAATTACAGAAAAATAAACCAACGACAGAAGGGTATATAGTTTGACGGTTTTCCAAAAGGTAGCTGCTACAGCAGGACACCCGCTATTGATATAGTTCTTATGCAGAAAGTAACCGCTTGTGCAAAAGAAGAATGGAACTGCCACGCGGGTCAGTATCTGAATATTGCCATTGCTGTAACCTGAAAGCCATGTGATCGCCTGCGTATGAATCGCGACCACCATAATTGCCGCAAACAGGCGCACTATGTCGATACTGTTGATGCGATGGTTATCTGCCATGATTTCTTCCCCTCAAGCGTGTGCAAATTTTTGATATAGGTGCCCTAATGAAAGCCTTCTCATAATCGTTCATCATAAAGAAATATGCCAATACCCAATAGATAACGGTGTAGACCGCAGCAAGTGCAAAAAATACGAACCAGTTATCAATACGAATGCGAGCTAACACAAGCCATCCGGCAGCTCCCATCACGAACATGACAGGGCACATATGCAGAATGTTCTTCCAGAATAGCGGAATATCAATGCCAATCTTCTTATAATAGTACCAGTTGATAATTAGAATATTTCCAATCACATAAGCGACGCAGGTTGCCATAGCAGCACCTATGATGCCGTACTTTTCTACCCACCAGAAGGTCAAGCCGACATTTAGAATTGCAATTCCAAGATAGACCAGAGAACGAAATCTATGTCGGTTCATGGCATAGAGAATGTTCAAGCCGGTATTCTGGATGAGTGGAACAGTTACAGGAATCATCACTAAGAGCGCAACATAATAGGCTTCCTCGTACCCAACACCCGCCCATAATGCGATGAACTGCCGTCCAAACGCCACAAACGCAGAAACAATGAAGGAAATCAGAAGGAACTGTAGACGTCCCACCTTGATAAACAGTGCTGTGAACTCTGAAGGCGGCGTGTCTTTGACCGCCATGTTTGTCACTCTCGGCATAAGCACACCACTGATTGCCGTGGAAAGGCTGGTTATGTAGCCATTAAAGGTCGCTCCAATATTATAGACCGCTGTGGCCACCGAGCCAATCGCCCAGCCGATGATGAGCTTATCCGTAGACCAGAAGAGGATATCTACGATATTCGCCAGGAATACAAACAGAGAAAAACGGATAATCTCACTAAGCAGACCGCCGCCCACACGCTGAAAACTGGGGCGGATTCCTATTCTGCGAATCACATAGACAGTGTAAATGGCATAGGTCACAAAATTGAGAGCTGTCGCAGAAAGGACAAGACCAATGGAGCCAAAGCCCAGAAACAGAAGTACAAGATTCAGGCAAGGCGATACGACGCTGGTGATCAGGGAGATCGTCTTGCTGAAAATGAACTTTTCGTGCGCGAGGATCATGGAGCTGAACACATTGAACGGCATGAAAACCGCCGTGTTCAGTGTCATCAGACGCACCAGCCATTCCAGAAGTACCAGCTCATCCGGTGTCAAGGAGCGGCCATATGCCCCCAAGTGGAACGAACAGAATGTGCCTATGATCAGGACAGCCGCGCCAATTACAGAGTATATCTTGATAAACAGGCCAAAAACGCGCTGTTCACCGTTCAAATCGCCTTCCGCCCGATACTTGGAAAGATATCGGATAATGGAACCGCCGATGCCGAAATTCAGCAGGCCGATATAGCCCATAACCGATTGCGCGATCCCGTAAATACCGTACTCGGCCTGTCCCAGCATACGGAGCATAATGGGCGTATAGATGAATGGGATCAGATTACCGATCAGCAGATTCAGATAGGACAGCAGCGCGCCTGCTTTGATCTCGTCACGTTTCATGCGTTTGCAAGTTCCTCCAATGCTTTGCGTGCCTCATCTGCACGGGCAATATAAACGGGAAGCATCTCATTAAGGTGTGCCCGGACGGCATCACGCTTCTCATACAAGCGTATAAATGCCTGTGTTAATTCATTGCTTTCTTTGAGCTGCTGCACCGGCAAAACATAGCCGTCCTCCGTCCCGAACAGATCACGGGCAATACCCCGCGCTTTGACGGAATAGCCAACTACCAGCGCCGGAACCCCAGTGGAGTAAGCAGCAATGGTCGCGTGGGTGCGTGCGCCCACGAAAAAGCTGCATTTGGAAATAATGTATTTCAGTTCCGGAGCAGTATGATCCTCAATCAGAATCAGGCGCGGATTCTGATCGAAATCATCATAGAGCTGTTTCAAAGGGATGCGGTCATCGTTGCTGGCCCAAACCACATGTGGGATCAGGGCAATGGATGCATCCGTGTTGTCCAAGATATATTGGATGAGAGCTTTGTAGTTTGCATAGGCTACACCGCAATGTCCTTCGCTGACAATGATATGTGGGCTGATATTGACGCCGATAACATCGCTTTTCAGGAAGCACTCGTCCACCTTGCATGCCTCAGCTCGCATATGGAATGCCGGGTCAGGCATTTGTATAGCATTGGCCCCTATCGCTTTGACCGCTTCATAAGTGATGATTTCTCTGGCCGCAACAAACCCATATCGCCGCAAATCTTCTGCTACCGAAGGTTCTCTCACTACATCCGGTTCAATGGAACAGCCCCACAAAACAGTTTTAATATGATTCTTTTGGTATGCTGCATTCAGGTAGCCGTAAATTGCCGTATCACCATAGCAATAGTTGTCTCCACCGACAGAAAGCGCTACATCAGCATGTTTGCTCAATCGCTGAATCACCGGCATATAATACAGGCCATCCATATCTGTGTAGTTCCCAGTCAGTTTCAGCTTGGCATAAGCCTTAAAAAAGGATATGTCGAGTCTTCTTTCCTCTTTGGCCGGAATGATCTCTGAAATGTTTCCAAGACCGTATCGAATATCATCACTAATGTTTTCAGATAAAACTGTATACGAAGCATTTCCCAGAAGTTGTACGGTGCCGCGCACGATTGCTTCGCAGCCATGATTTCCGCAGCTACCATTACCATAGAATAAAATGTTCATATTTTTACTCACTTGTCATACCCAATGCCGTCTGCAAGTTTTACTTTCATATCTGCCTTTTCTTCGTCAGATTTATCGGCCCAGAAGGTCGAAAAAACAGGTCGTTGTTCCATTTGGGCCTTGTGTTTTTCCACAAAGTCCTCATAGCTACCCACAATACGAATGGGATTGCCAACGGCAATAGAGCCAGTGGGAATATTCTTTGAGACAACCGAACAAGCGCCAATTACGCAATTGTCGCCAATGCTCACGCCGGGTAACACAATAGAACCGTGGCCGACAAAAACATTGTTGCCTATTCTCACCCTACCGACTTTACTAACTCCGAGTGGGATCTGGGTACTGGCATCATGGGCTAACACCATGACTCCAGTCAAGGTCACGTTATTTCCAATGGAAACAAGAAACCCATGACCAAAGTCAATATTCGTATTGAATAGGTGAACATTTTCCCCAATCTCTACACCACGAGACCGAAGATACTCAATGCTATTGTAGTCGATGGGCTTTTTCAAATGTAATTTGATAAGGACTTGATCCCAAAAATTCATCGTTAGTTTTCTCCATCTATCATAGTTTCAATCTGTTTTATGACCCGAGCTGGGCTAAACTGTTCGGGTAATTTTGTGTTCTCTTTTATGTGCTGATATACTACTTCTTCATTCAGAATCGCTAACACTTTTTCCGTCAGTGATTCCGGAGACTGCTCTGTCAGCAGGCCATTGATGCCATCTTCAATAAACTCACAGGGGCCGAGGGATTTCGTCACCACACATGGGATCCCCAGAGCCATCGCCTCCAGAACTGTCAAGCCTTGCGATTCCACATAAGACGGGTGAACAAACAGGTCTGCGTACTTCATATAGGGATAAGGGTTTGCTTTACTCCCCTCCAGAATCACATGATCTTTCAGGTCGTTCTCAGCAATCAACGTTTCCAATTTTGAACGCTCAGGGCCTTCACCAACAATATGCCAAGTGAAATCTGTACCTGTTTCCAGTAGTACCTTCGCAGCGGGAATGATATTTTCAAAATGCTTTTCCGGCGCAAGGCGGCCTACCGAGTCGATATGCAGCGCATCACCTGTATAGGGCGAACTTGTGGTCTTCTGTCTAATCGCCTCAGCATCCAACATATTCGGAATGCAGACCAGCTTATCGGCAAGCTCCGGCAGCTGGCCTTGCAGCATGTCCTTGCAGGATTGCGATACTACAGCCACTGTGTCCATCCTGCTGCACATATCGCCGTAGGCCGCACGATCCACATTGAATTCGCCGTGATGCCACCATGTAATTTTCAGGTCTGCCTGCACGGAATACGCCGCCAAATCGGAACAAATCCCCGGTCGAAATCCAATCACGCAATCGTAATGGTGTTTTCCAAGCAGAACAGTTGCCGCACGTTTCAATGCACATGCTCCGAAAAACTTTTGTAATAAGAACAGGAGGCGCAACCTTAGACACATCCAATCGTGTGCTGCAATGCACTGCCGAATCGATGACACAAAGCTTCCATAGGTATGATGAATGTCTCGAAACAGCACATGCACTTCTGACGGCAATTCCGAAGCATAGTCACCGGTATCTTCCAGCAGCAGAAGATCAACGGCATATTTCGAGTAATCCATATGCTTGAGTACATCCGTAAGGGAGCGCTCCACACCGCCAGCATTCAGGTTGCCGTTGATAAATAGAATGTGTTTCATTTTTTCATTATGTTCCGCAAGCCAGAAAGCACCTCAACGAACCTCCGGAGTGCTACCGATTGATAACGGATAGACCAATACAGCATTCTAAATGACAGCGGGTATGGACTGACATTGAAGTCTTTCATCATTCGTGCCACACGGGGATTCTCCATCACGGATTTGATTTTACGGTTCTGCTCTTTCCTCGACAGTTCTCGATTGCACAGAATGTAATAAATCTCCGCGCGCGCAAGATAGAACATGTTGGATTTGATCTGCTGGGTGAAATCGTAGTCCTCACATTTGGAGAAGAAATTCTCAGTCTCCTCATTAATTTTCAGGCTGCTGTCCCACCACCATGGCTTGTACATTTTAGAAGCAGACCCTTCTGTCATGCGATAATGATAGAACCGTTCGTTCTTCAAATAAGCAAAACTATCAGCGCAATACAGTACTTCTGAACCGAAAGGTGCATCCTCGCTGATAAGAATGTCCTCTCGATAGGAAAGCTGATTCCTTGCAATAATATCTCGCTTGATAAGCATTACGCAATTTGAAATGGTAATCGGATACTCGATACCGTCCATGACCAAATGGGGATAAATCTTCTCGCGTATCTGTGCCTTGTTATAAAAGCCCGCAGCTGCATTGGGCTGCGTAAACGAAAATTCTTTTTCGCCCTGAAAGCGCGCATAGTCGCACAGCGTCACATCCGCGCCGGTTTCCAACATTTTTTTGTACATCTCCGGCGAAATCCAGTCATCCGAATCCACAAAGGCTACATATTCCCCGGAGGCGGCACGGAGTCCGGCATTGCGTGCGGACGCAGCTCTGCCGTTGGGCTTGTGGATCACCTGCACCCGCGCGTCCTGCTCCGCATAGCGGTCACAAATTGCAGGGCTGCTGTCCGTGGAGCCGTCGTCCACAAGAATCAGCTCAAGATCCGCAAGTGTCTGCCCGAGAATGCTGTCCACGCACTCCCGCAAATATTTCTCGGCATTGTATACCGGAACAATAACACTGACTTTTGGCATGATTTTCTCTCCCTCAGCGGCGTAGTTCTTTCCGTATCCGGCGTATAACGCGCCCGATTTTCGCTCTGATCCGCGTTCCTCTCGGCAGCCAGCTCATTGAATACCAGTGTATGGAGTATGTATTCTCTGTTTTCGTCAGTTTTCCGGTTGCACTGTCCATAGGGTTGAAGTAATCCTCCGGATAGACATGGATACCCGCGACGATCTGTTCCTGTCCATTGCGGACAAGGCCGAAACGTTCCATAACATCTGTGTTCAAATGCGGGCAGCCAACTGCGTTCGTCGTGCAGTCTGCATTGGTGAAATGCAGCTTCTGATACTCCTCAATCATCGCCTGCACTACCGGATGATGCGGCACGGATGCAATGGCCAGTCCCGATGCGACATATTGGCTATTTTCAAATCCAATGAATCCCTCGTCATCCAGCAGCGGCGAAATGTCCCGCAGCACCTCCACGTCGGTGTCGAAATACACGCCGCCGTACTGCTCCAGCACGACAAGGCGCATAACGTCGGACACGAAGGCGTACTTTTTCGCGGCATACGCCTCCGCCATGAAGGGCATGGCGAGATAATCGCAATTGTCCTCGTTCCACTCGCGAATCTCAAAATCCGGGCAGAACTTGCGCCAGCTGGCGATGCACTTTTTGGCAAGCTCCGGCTTTTCGCCGCGGCCAAACCAGCAGTAGTGAATGATTTTGGGGATCATGGGTTCAGTCCTCCATCAGCGCGTAGATCTTCTCGACCTCCGCGCTGTTCGTATAATCTCTCTTTGCGCAGTTCTCCGACAGCTGCTGCATCCGGGCAGGGTCGCGCAGCAGCGCGGCAATTCCGGCGGCGCAGCCTGCATTGTCCATGGGGACGATCACGCCGTCCACCCCGTCCTCCAGCTGGCTGCCGGAGGTAGCATAGTCCGTGATAACGACAGGCTTGCCCAGAAGCTGTGCCTCCCGCACGGTGACGGCCTTACCCTCGTAGCGGGAAGGCTGCACATACAGATCGCAGGCACGCATATAGGGGTAAGGGTTGTCCTTCTTGCCAAGGATGATCACGCGGTCCTGCATCCCGGCTTCGGCGATCTTCTGCCGGATCAGCGCCTCATCTCCGCCGTAGCCGATAAGGTACCATTTGACGTTCAAGCCATTCTCCACCAGACGGCGGCAGATATCCGGCGCGTTGTCAAAGTTTTTCGCGTTGCAGAAGCGTCCAACAGAAAGAATCTTAATCGCGCCGTCGGACGGCATATCAATCTGCGGTTGTTCTGCCTGCTTAGTGGTCAGTTCCCTCGGCAGGATATTTTCTACTGGCTGCACCTTTCCGGCAAGTTCCGGAAATACCGTCTGAAAGCTCTCGGACGCCTGCGCCGACACGCCGCAAATCGCGTCATATTCTCTCCACATGGCAAGCTCCGCCGACCGGTCAAACGACAGAGCGGTATAGTCCGTAT
>ERZ773139.592-NODE-592-length-46623-cov-22.590083_pt1 | contig 46623 bp, 79 predicted proteins | sample MGYA00580854_ERZ773139 | MGnify/ENA primary metagenome ERZ773139 (study PRJEB29015, sample SAMEA2737809) | human gut metagenome | biome: human gut; feature: human-associated habitat; material: faeces | place: China | collected 2012 ...
GATGTAGAATTAAATTATTACAAATAATGGTGCGGTTGAAATTACAAAAAAGAAAAGAAAGCTAAATGATAGCTTTCTTTTATTCTTCATTATCAATTATTATATCGTTTTCATTTTTTTCTGGATTGGTATTATCAGTATTATTATCAATATTACTACTTGGAATAGAGGATACAACTTTTATTGTGATTCCTTTAGATTTATCCATAAATTCAGTATCTATATTTGAGTAAGGTGTTTGACTTATTATTTGACCTACAAACTGACCATTACTACCAGAAACGGTTTCTACTTTTACTGCTATATTATTATTTCTACCATAATTTATTGCAACACTTTGATCTTTTCCAACAAAGTTAGGAAGTAAATTTAATTTATTTGTAACTGAATAAGTTCCTTTTCCAATTACTTTTTCTTCATATTTTGTATTAATATCAAAATCAAAGTTTTTAATTATTTCTGTTTCATATCCTAAATTTGATTTCATTGCTTTTTTAACTTCATCTAATGATTGATCATATGGAATAAAGTTATATAAATTTAATTTCATACCAGCATTATATAAATTACTATAATCAAATATATATTGATCATATCCACTTATATATAGTCGTTGCATATTAAATGCGTCTTTTGTTTTTGAGGCATCTACAATTTTTAAAGCTATATCATAAAATGAGAATATTTGATTTGTTGTCATATTTGTTTCTATATTATTACTAATAGTATCAAGTATACTACTAACTGTATTTAAATCTTTTATCTCAAGTAATTTGTTCATTAATCCTTTAACAACTAATTGTTGATTTTGTCCTCTAACAAAATCATTAATTGTTTTTCTATGACGTGATAATGCTAATGCTTGTTCACCATTTAAAACTTGTTTTCCTTTATTTAAACAAATTAGATTATCAAAATTTCTATTACTATCCTGTTCACAAAATTTAATAGGAACATCTACTTCAATTCCACCAATTGCATCTACAAGATTTACAACACCTTTAAAATCTATTTTTACATAATAATCTATTTTTATATCCATTAAATTTTCTATTGTTTTTTGCATGCAACTCTCACCATACCAAGCAGCATGTGTGATTTTATTTTTTCTGTTTCCAGCAAAACAAGAAATAGATGTATATGTATCTCTTGGTATACTTAATATTGTGGAATTTAAGGTTTTTGGATTAAATGTAATAAGCATTAATGCATCTCCATTTAATGATGCATTTTTAATGTCATTTGTTGATGAATCAACTCCCATTAATAAAACAGTGATTGGCTCTGTTATTTTAGTTTCAGTGTTTGTTTCTAGTTTTATACTTTTTTCATAACTATAAACGATTTTTGTTTTACTAAAATCAAATGAATCCGTGCTTGAAAGTTTAACTTCATAATTTGTTGGTAAGAATACATACTTTATTTTCTCATCTAATAAATCATGAATTAGAGAAGAGTAGTCGTTATATTTTACAATCTCATTTTTTAATTTTTCTTTTTTAATTATTTCATTTGGTACTGTGTATCCATCAATACTATTTTCATCATTAAGTATTCCTATTTTTTCATTACTTGGTATATCTTTAATATTAGATACATCATTTGTATTAAGTGTTACTATACTTGAAGAATACGTTGTTGTAGATGTACTTATTTTAGCTATTTTTTCATATATATTATGAGCAGTTATGGATGCAACTACAAGTATTATAGAATATATAAACATAAATATTAGTAACAGCAAATATTTTTTCTTTTTATTTTTTTTGAGTACATTTATACTCATATTAAACATCATAAACCATAAAAATAATAAAATAATGTTTAGTAAAAATCTTATATTATTTTCTATGTTATTAAGAAGAGAAACAACATAGAATAGGTAGAATGTTCCAAATGTTAATAATAAAAATATTATAAATATTAAAATAAACATTCCTTTATTTTTCATCATTAATTTTAAATCTTTTTTCATACTTCCTCCGATACTACATATAATATTATAAACTATTATTATTAGTTTTAACAAATTAATAATAAATATTTTAAAAAAAATATATTTATTTTACAAACTGTTTAAAAAATATTGAATTTAAAAATTTTTTTTGATATAATTTTAATTGTTATGGGTCTATAGCCAAGTGGTAAGGCGTGGGACTGCAACTCCCTGATCGTTGGTTCAAATCCGACTAGGCCCTCCAATATGTTTATAATCCTTATTTTATAAGGATTTTTATTTTTTATTTGATTAATTGGTCTTGTTTTTGGTCTTGTTTTGCATTATATTTGTAGTTATTTATTATATCTAGATTTTCTTTGTAGTCTTTTTTAAATAAGTGAGTGTAAGTTTTCATTGTTTCTTGTATGTTAGCATGCCTTAAAATTTTGGAGATGACGGTAATTGGGACGTTAATCGAATATAACCAAGTTGCACAACTGTGCCTAAAATCATGTAGTCTAAATGTTTCATTTTCTTTAAAGGTTATGTTTGCTAATTTAAAGTACTTATTTTTTGCATTATCAAGACTGTGTGAACTTATTGGGGTTGCACCTCCAAAAATATACCAATTATCATTACAATCGGGGTTTTCTCTTAATTTGTTTATTAAATTTATAATTTTCAAATTTACATTATCATCTAAATCAATAGGTGCTTTAGATGAAGATGTTTTGGGTTCTTTTAGTTCATTATGCTTTGACATTGTATGATTGACCATCAATTGTTTTTTATCTGGATTATAGTCTTTAATTCTAAATGCTCGTATTTCTCCGGGTCTAGGTCCACGAGAAAATGATAAGTCGAAATATGTATTATATTTTAAATTATTTTGACTTACATTTAATAAATCTAAATATTCTTTAAATGTAATTACAGTATAATACCTGTCGCTGATACTCATTTTGACTTCTTTTGGTGTTCCAATTCTTCCTACCTGTTTTGCAAAATTTTTATTGCAAAATCCCTCGGTAATTCCAAAATCTATCATATTGCATATTTCATTATGGATACTGTTTAAATATTTTATTGTAAAATAAAATTCTTTATTGCTGTATTTATTTTTTTTGTATTTTTTATTTTTCATTTCTAGTTGCCATTTGAGGTAAATTTCTTTGTTGAAGAAATTGATTTTTTCTGTAGGATAAGTAGTTACTTGCTTAGTTTGATCTATTTCACAAAAATGATCTAATTTAATTTCTTTTGCTTTTAGTGTGTCTTTATCTACTTTATTTTTTAAATAAAGTAAATATTTTTCTTTCAAATCTTTTAATGAAATATCAATTTGTCTATTTTTAAATTTATGTTCATTTTTTAACTTTGTTTCTTCTTGCAGGGCTGACCAATAACCATCTCTACCAATCCAATTTTTATTATGTCTAGTTATTTGTTTTTTTTGTCCTTTCTCGTTAGTTACATAAGTTCTTATATAATATCTTTTTTGACCGTTAATTTTTTCTTTTTCTTCATATACTGGCATATTCATCGCTCCTTTTAAATTTGAAATTTTAACATAAATTATTTTTTTTGTCAAACTACGAACAAATGTTTGACCTTACTGCAATTTTATTATATAATAATATTGTTGATAAATCAATGAACTTTTTTGTTAAATTTTTCCAATTTTTATTTAAGTATTTGAAAGGGAAGTGGTATAGTGTATAATTTATATGTAGTATGTTGTGTGAAGTATGTTGTATGTTGTAAATCTAGAATAAATAGGAGAACAGCATGACACTAATTGAATTGTACACAGTGCTACAAAATGATTTGCTTGATGTATTCGTTGAATATATTGAAGCAAACAAAAAGGCACTAAATTAATTAGTGTCTTTTTTAGTTTTTTAAAAGAATATCATTAATAATAAAATTATTGGCCAAAACAATGCAATAAATTTTGCAAACGAATCATAATCTTTTTTTCTTAGAGAACCACGTCTAACCATTATTTTTTCTCCTTTAGCATTGCGACAATCTGCATTGCTTTTTCAAAATCTTCTCTAGACATGTCATCTATGTTATAATCCCACATACCAGCTTCTTTAAGAGCTGTTTTTAGTTTTTCCATTTTATCTACATCGTCTTGAGTAAAATTTAATAAATAATCTATTGTAACACCAAAATATTGAGCTAGTTTTTTTACAATTTCGAAACTAGGCTGGTTAGCATTGTTTTCCCAATTTGAAACTGTATTTTTTGCTACACCACATAAATTACCAATATCTTCTTGTGTAAGATTACATTCTTTTCGTAATTCTTTTAATCTATCTCCAAACAGATGAATCACCATCCTTTTTCAGTTTTTTATATATACTTTAGTATATATAAATTATATCATAAATTAACATGAAATGTTGACAAAATAAAATAAAAAATCAATATTTAAGAACAAATTACAGAAAATAACCGAAATATTGAAAAAACTTATTGACAAAGTTCCAAATAATTGATATTATTGTATCGTAAGGTAGCAAGAGAAGATATCTTACAAGTGATAAAGTGGTGCTGATAGCACAAAAAAAGAATAGGTTCAGTCCTGAGAAAATTGAAGCCTATCCTAATAAATAAGTGAGAAACTATTTTTTTACAACATTTATCTTAGCAAGTGATAAATCGCTTATTTTGATATTAATGTCATTTGAAAATAGTAACTCCAAAATTTTGATGAGTATTTTTACTCACCTCACATTCTATTCCCTTCATATAAGAATAGAGTGCTGTTACACCGCTTATCACGAATATATGTATAAGACATACACCTATGACAAGTAGTACTAAAATTGTACTACAAACACCTTGAAAAGTCAATATTTTATTGGTAATAGGTGTTTTTCTTATACCCAAAATTCAAGGGAAAGGAGAAAGTATGGCAAAAGAAAAAATTGATAAATGCTTTTATAGAAAACTTGGTGAAATTTTAAACGCTGAAAGAAGAAAACGCGGATATTCGTTAAGATATGTTGCAAGTCTTACTGGCATATCAAGAACAACGATTGATAAGTTTGAATTAGGTATTTCAAGAATAGACAATGCAAGTTGGAAAAAAGTATGTGAAGCTTTGCAAATTCCAGAACAAATTCATATAAAAATTGCTTTGGGTATGAAGGATTACGAATGATTGATACAGAAGATTTAGATAGTTATTATTCAGGATATGATGAATATTGTGAACCTAAAGAACAATTTGAAAAATATGATTATTCAGATGATTATCATGATGAATTTATGATCAGAAAGGAGATTGAAAAGATGGAAAGAAAAGTTGTTGATTTAAAAACTACAAATATGACTTTTGATGAAATTATGAACTTAAAAGATTATGTTTGGGAAAGTGATAAATTGATACCTGTTGAAGAAGGTGAGTAAATGAAATATACAATAGAAGGATTTAATCAAAGAGAAGTAATAAAATTAGGTAATTTAGATATAGTTGATTTAGTAATACTTAGATGGATAGTTGATTTTGAACCTAAAATGACAAAAAAAGAAATAGATAACGAAATTTATTTTTGGGTTAATTATCATAGTTTATTAGAGGCATTACCAATATTAAATATAAAAAAATTAGCATTATATAGAAGATTAGAAAAAATGTGTGATGCAGATGTTTTGAAACATAAAAATGTAAAAGATAAAGGGAATTATTCTTATTATACGTTTGGTAATAATTATTTAAAACTAATATCTTCAACGATAGAATCTTCTATCTCAAACGATAGAACCCTTATATCTTCAACGATAGAACAAAATAATTCATCTATTAAAGAAATTCATCTATTAAATAATTCTTTAATCCCTATAGTCCCTTTAACAAGTTATCAAACTTGTATTGGAATAACAAACTCAAAATGCGAGTGTTCAAAAAAAGCTAAATTAAAAATTGGAAATTCATATTTTTGTGGACAACATGCAAGAATGTATTTAACTAAAATTGGAAGAAGCGACTTAATTGTTCAAGTAGAGCAGTTAGAAACAAACAAATTTAAAAAACCAACTTTAGAAGAAGTGCAACAGTATTGCATAGATAGAAAAAATAGTATTAATGCTGAAAAATTTATTGATTATTATGAATCTAATGGATGGAAAGTTGGACGTAATTCTATGAAAGATTGGAAAGCAACTGTTAGAAATTGGGAAAAGAATCAACAAGAGAAACAAAATAATGTGAAAACTTATAAATCAAATTATGAAATTAGTCAAGAAGCTCTAAGAAAAGCTAGAGAGGAACTTGAAAATGAGTAGAAAAGAAGTATCTGATCTGCTTGAAAAAATACAAGCATATAGACAATCATTTCTAATAACAAACGTTGTTATTAACGAATGGAATAGAGTTTTAGAACCATATGACTATGATGATGTAAATAAAAAACTAGATGAATATTTTAAAAACGGTGATAATTTTGGAAAATATCCAGATGTGTATTATTTGACAAAATATTTAAAATCACATGATGAAAAAATAAAAGCAGATGGAATTGTAATTAGATGTCAAATATGCGGTCAGGTTGTTAATGTTGATAATTACAATGAACATTATGATCGTTGTAGTTCAACAGAATATTTATGCAATATGTCTGAAAAGTATTTTAATAAAAAATTGAATAAAGAAAAATTGGCAAAGGCAAGTAAATCAGAGTTTGATAAATATTATTGGGATTTTTGTAACAAATTATATGATCATATTGATAAAAATGACATATTAAAACGCAGTTTAAAAAATTCAATATTAACTCATAAAGGCTTGGAACCAGAATATGAGGTTGAAGATTTGTTAAGAAAGAATAGGGTATTAACGTGATAAAACTAATTGATTTAACAGATTGGAAAAAGCAAAAAGATATAATTTTAGAACTTCATCGTGAATGGGGAATTAATATAACATCAAGGGAATGGAGAATTCAAGTTGAAAAATGGAATGAAAAATTTATAAATGATGAAGCCCCTTATTATATAACCCATTCTAATTCTAAAGGATATAAAGCTACAACTGATTATGAGGAAGCACAAGAAGCAATAAGAGATTATAAAAAAAGAGCGTTAAATATGTTAAAAAAAGCGAGAGCATGTAACCTAGCTTTCCAACGAAAACGAAACTATAAAATTGATTTTGAAAAAGGAGAATTAAAATGAAATTATTTGATTGGTTTAATAATAAAAATTCTTTGATAAACGAGAATTCGAAAATAAAAAAAGGCAAAAAAGAAATAGAGCAAAAATATAATAACCTATTAGAATGCCTAGAAGAAGTTAACAAAAAATATGTGAATTTACTAGAACAGAAGTCAGAACAATTTGATTTATATGTTAAGTATCAAAAATTGTGTGAAGAATTTTCGAAAGACAAAAAAGATTTAAAAAAACAGCTTGCTGAAACACAAGAAGAATGTACTTCTTTAAATACAAAAAATGAAGAATTAAATAAAAGAAACATGAGATTTGAGAGAAAAATAAAAAGAATGGAAAAACAAACAAATGAATCAATTAGGAAATAATATTGAATATAGTTATGATTGGTTAATTCGAGAAATAATCAAAACTGATTTTGAACAGAAGAAAACAAATCAAATTCAATATGTAAAAATGACTAAAATAGATCTATTAAGATTAGTACAAAAATTTATAAAACTGAATGAAAAAGGAGAGTGAAATATTGGAAAAGAAAATAAGATGTTTGAAACCAGAAGAAATTGAAATAAGAGTTCAACAAGTTACTGAAAAAGGGGCACAATTATTGCTTTATAAAGACAGTAGATGTGATAAAAGAATACTTGATGAAACATTCGGAATCTTCGGATGGAAAGATAGATATGAAGAAATAAAAGGAAATTTATTTTGTACAATATCAATTTATGATGATGAAAAACAACAATGGATTGATAAATGTGACTGTGGAACAGAGTCTTTTAGTGAAAAAGAAAAAGGTGAAGCAAGTGATGCATTTAAAAGAGCAGGATTTAATGTTGGTATAGGTAGAGAATTATATACAAGAATATTTTATTTTGCTAGTGTTCCTACAAAGAAAAATGATAAAGGTAAATATGATTTAGCTAATAAATATGAAAAATTTACAGTTGCTGAAATATCAACAAATGAAGAAACTGAAAAAATAGAAAAAATTAAAATTGCTGATAGCAAAGGCAATATTGTATTTAGTTATGGCTATTCTAAAACAGCAACAAAGACTGAAACAAAAAAAGTAGACAAGCCAGTTGAAATGATTGATGCAAATCAAATAAAAGTAATTCACACATTATTTACTAAAATTGAGAAATCAGAATCACAAGTATTTAAAAATTTCACAAATGATAAAGCAAAAGAAAATGTTTATAATCAGTATAAAATTAAATCTTCAAAAGAATTAACAAAAGAAAGCGCAAATAAGATGATTGATTTGCTAAAGAAAAAAGTTGGTGAATAATGGCATTAACAAATAAACTTAATTTACCAGAACCAATATACAATGCATTATGTAGTGATTATCAGCCAAAAGAACATCAATATTCAGTAACAACAATACTTAATCCAGTTAGACAAGTTATCTTAAAAAGAAGATACAATGATGAAATAGAACAAGATTGTAGTGAATTGATATGGGCATTATTTGGAACAGCATTTCATTCAATACTAGAAAATTCCAAAGAAAATGATAATCAATTCAAAGAGGAATATTTAAAGCAAGATTTAGAAATAATTTGTGATGAATTAAAAGAATATTTCTTAAGTGGTAAGGCTGATTTGGTCGATATTGCTACTAAAACAATTATTGATTATAAGACGACAAGCACATTCAAAATATTAAAAAAAGATTTTGAAGATTATAGATTACAATTATTAACCTATGCTTGGCTATTTAGAAAATTAGGATTTGAAATTAATAAAGGCCAAATAATTGCATTACTTCGTGATTGGCAAAAATCAAAAGCAAAGTTTGACAGAGAATATCCACAATTTCAAGTTCAAAAATTAAATTTTAAATTTACTGATAAAGATTTTAAAGATATAGAAGAATTTATAAAAAATAGATTCTTAGAATTAAAAAAATACGAAGATGTTCCAGATGAAGAACTTCCAATGTGTAGCATGGAAGAAAGATGGAACGATGGAAATAAATATATAGTTATTAAAAAAGGTAATAAGAGAGCAACTAAAATACATGAAACATTAGAAGAAGCACAAAAACATTTAGATAATTTAGAAAAAGATTATCCAAATGTATATGAAATTCAAGAACGATTAGGAGAAGATAAAAAATGTCTTGAATATTGTTCTTGTTGTAAATTTTGCCCTTATTATCAAGAAAAATATATGAAGGGAGAAGAAAATTAATGGAAACAATTACACACATATGTGATATATGTAAACAAAGTAAAGGCAAAGAAGAATTAGCAAGATTAGAAATTAGAAGTAGTGGATTAGAATTTTTAGACAGGTATGCTACTATAAAAGTTGATATTTGTAAATCTTGTTTAGAAAAGAAAAATTTCATTGTTAACAGTAGAGAAGATAAGACACTTAAAGAAATACAAAATATGAATAATAAAAATTTAGAGGATAAAATAATTGATATTTTAAATGACTTAGGAGTGCAATTTTATGAATAAAAAGTATGAATTAAGTCTTTCAAGAAATTATGTATCTAGTTGGGGAATAGAAGAAGCAATTAGAGAATTATTACAAAATGCTAAAGATAGCAATGGAGAAGATATTATTGATATTGATAAATCTTCTGGAACAATTACAATAACAAATAAAAATACTTCAATACCAAGTTCTACATTGTTGCTTGGAAATACATCTAAAAGAGATGATTTAGATAAGATAGGTCAATTTGGAGAAGGTTATAAATTAGCATTGTTAGTATTACTTCGTGATGATAAAGAAGTGTTTATAAAAAATGGAAATAAAAATTGGATACCAAGTTTTGAATATTCAGATAATTTTGAATGTGAAGTACTATGTATTACTGAAACAGCAGGCAATGGGAATGATTTGACATTTGAAATATCAGGATTTGATAATTCTGAATTAGATGAACTTGAAAATGAATTTTTAGGATTAAATGGACAAGCTTATAATTCAATTCAAACAAGCTATGGAGAAATATTAACGGATTCTGATTACAAAGGGAAAGTATTTGTTGATGGGCTTCCAGTATATGAAGATGATAATTTTGATTATGGTTATAATTTTAAACCTTGCTATGTATCACTTGATAGAGATAGAAAATCAATAAATATTTATGAATTGAAAAGATTAACAGCTTTATCAGTTGCCTGTTGTATAGATAATTTTGCATTTGTTGACGATGTTATTGATGGAACAGGTCGCGATGGAGAATATATCAAAGATGCAAATATTGAACTTGATGATGATTTCAAAGAAAAATATGCAAAACATCTAATGGATAGATTTGACATCAAAGAAGATGATATTGTTATTAATGAAAAAAGTACTGATTTGATTGAATATGTTGGTAGAAAAACTGATAAAGAAATAAAAGAAGTTCCATACAAGATATATGCAGATATATTAAATTCACAATTAACATATTCGTCAAATGTTATTCAAGAGGTAAAAAAAGAAAAAGATAATCGAGATAAAGTTGATGATGCTTGGTATGAATATGAATATAGCGATTATAAAGATTTTAAAGAATGGTTTGATAAATATGGTAATCAACTAAATGATAGTGCAAAAGATGAATTTAAAGAGCTAATAAACCGATTAGAGCCAACAGGATTTAATTTAATATGTAATGAGGTGTGGAAATGAGTAAATTTAAAGTAGGAGATTTAGTAAAAGTTATATCAGCAGATGACAAAGACCGCAAAAAATATGTTGGTGTAATTGGAAAAATAATTAAAGATACAGGTCCTGGTTATAGATGGCAATTGACTACAACAGGAACTTGGCTTTTTAAAGATGATGAACTTAAATTAGTAGAAGAATCAATCAAAACAACTGAAATAAAAATAGATTCAAATGAAATCAAATTAACAGCAAAACCATTTAAAATTACAATGAATGATTTAAAGATTATTAGTAGATATGAAACAGAGTTTAACAATCAATTATATGGACAATCTGTATTAGGAAAATTTAATAAGAAAGAAGGAAATGAAATGATAGAAAGTATGAACTTAATTGATTTATATGCAAATAAGCATAGAAAAAGTATTGAAAAAGAAACAAAAGAAAAAATAGAAAAAATCAAAAATGAAAGTTCAATAAAAAAACAATATGATGAAATAACACAAAAATGTAAAGATGATTTGCAAAAATTATATATTTCACAATTTACAGACGAAGAAATTGAAAAAGTAAAAGAAACTTTAGAAGGTTTAAGTAGTTATCAAAAAGAATTACAACATAAAACATCAATTTGTGAATTTGGTTATTTTATTAATAGTGACTTTAAAAATGATGAAATTAAAAGCCTTGAAAACGAAATGATTAACAAAATAAATGAACTTAATGATTTAGTTAAAACAGTAAAAGCACATGTTGGAATTGCTAAAACAAAAGAAGAAGTTGAGGAAATACTAACTAGATATGGAATTATTGATAAGAAAGGTAAATTGGTGGTTAAATAATGAAATTAAAAGCTGGAGATAAAGTAAAATTAAAAAATAGAAGAGGAAAAAGCTGGAATAGTGACGGTATGATGGATAAATATATTGGTAAGATTGTCACTGTATCTTATATAACTCTTGTAAATGGTTTTACAATTAAAGAAGACGACGGCAGAGGATTTCCTCGATGGGTGTTTCGTCTAGAAGATATTGAATATGTAGTGAAACAAAAACATTTTAAATCATTGCCAAACAATTATACAGGGACAATAGAAGTAGAAAACGGTTTTATTCAAGAAAAAGAAATACTAGATGACACGGAAAAAAGATATTTAAAAGCTGTTATTAGGCCATTTAAAAATAGAGTTATCAATATTGTTAAAGAAAATTGCTGTGACGGAAATTGTTATATTTCTATTAGTTTAAATAATGCCGAAGAAATTTTCTTACCAAATTTTAAAAAAGGAACTATGTATAATGGTATGGAAGAAGATAAAGAATACACATTAAAGGAGTTGAAATTAGATGTTTAATAAAGTAACTTTAGTAGGAAGAATATCTACAGATTTAGAATTAAGATATACTGGTTCAAACAAAGCATATTGCAGATTTAATCTAGCAGTAAACAGAATGAATGAAGGTACAGATTTCATTCCAGTAACAGTTTGGGGAAAACCTGCTGAAAACCTTGTTCAATATCAAAATAAAGGTAGTTTAATACTTGTTGATGGTTCAATTAATATGAGTAATTATACTGATAAAGATGGAAATAATAGAACATCATTTGAAGTAATGACAAGTAATGTGCAATTTTTAGGCAGTAAAAAAATGAGTGATGAATCTTCTGTTGAGCAAGCAGAAACAGATCCATATGAAGATTTCGGAAATAAAGTTGAAATTGATGATAATTTCTTAGATTAAAACGAAAGAAGGGGTATAAATGGATTGTATATCATATATTAATGATTTAATAATTGAAATAGATATATTGAAAAAATTAGATAATAATAATCCAGAAATAATTAATAAGATAAATGAAAAGGAAAAGTTACTTGAAGAATGCAAATTTAACTTATCAAAGTTATCTAAAAATAGTATAGAGTATAGAATATATTTATATTACTTGAATGGAATGTCAATTAATAAAGCTATACAAAAAGTAGCAGATGAAAATTATAGAAATGATATAAAACCATTTACTGAAAGAGCAATTTATAAAAATTATTATAAAAATCTAAAAGAATTTATCAAAGTTCATTAAAAGTTCAGTAAAAACATTGATATAGTATGAGTGTAGTATTTTTACTACAGTATGTAAAGGCATACCTCCTTTTTATGAGAAAAGCAGTTATCTCCTTTCGTGCTTTTCTCTAATATTGCTCTTTGGTGGAATTGGCAACACATTGCACTTTGAATGCGAAGAGTCTAGGTTCGAACCCTAGAAGAGCAACCAATATTAAGTGATAGGAAAACACATAAAATCCTGTGTTTGCAAAGAATCAATGGCTGACATCTCAAAGTTAAGTGTTGAATCTTATTTTAGAGGTGGGGAAACGACTAATACCCTAGACAACGAACGAAGTCGTCTACATGAAACATATAAAATTTAGTCTTTTCGTTGAGATTAAATGGCTATGTGAATTGGTGCTATCTTTATAGGTGGCATATTGAGTAAATAAGCAACAGACAGAAGTTAGCAAGTCGACAGCTTTATAGAAACAACTTTGGAAACTATAAAGTGCAACACTATGTGAGCATATTTACTTGATATGGTGCTTATAAAAAGCATTAGGTAAAACAGCCACACCTTGCTAGACCAAGCACAACGAAGTTAGGCTGAACAAGTTTAGATGATTTGTCAGTTAGGAAACTGTCAGTATTTCATACTAATATGAAAAGGTCACACTATCTCTAGTAGTTAGTGTCTAGTGATATATAGTTGGAGAGCTAACGTTTAAAGCATGCTGTGATAGGTTCGATTCCTATCTATATCATTAGGCAGTATCTATTAAAGATACTAGTAAAACAATATACTTATTGAGAACATAGTAGGCCATCTAGCAACATTGAGCCTAGTTGTTATATTGTTTTATTATTTGCTCGTGTGTTGAAATTGGCAAACAAGACGGACTTAAAATCCGTTGGGAGTTATCCCTTATAGGTTCAAGTCCTATTACGAGCACCAATTATGACTATAACCGCAGGAGTCATGACCTGTTTTGTATATAGAGGACTTATACACCAAAAGTATATGTGGTGAAGCCTACATGATGGCGGAGGTTTATGCAAGTTTAGACTAATTATTGACAATTATGATTTAAGAACTTGTGGTATTTTGATTATTATTATCCTGAAAGAAAATAATTAGTTCGGTATTTACTGAAAATACAAATTGTCGGTTTTGTTTGTTTTTCCTTAATAAACAATCGCCATATAGGCAAATAACTCAATGGTTAGAGTTCTGGTCTTATACACCAGCGGTTCTAGGTTCAAATCCTAGTTTGCCTACCAAATGAATTTTGAAGGGAGAATACAATAATTCTCTCTTTTTTTGTAGGTGAAATATGAAAGAAATTACTAAACAAATAATAAAAGACTTTAAAATCATGAAATTAGGATATGATTTTATGGGATACAAGGTTGATAGAAAAGAAAGTTTATCTTTCCATCACTTGATAATACCATATAGAGATTGTAAATCATTTGGATTGGGAGAAGGTTATCTGTATTGGAACGGTGCTATATTAAGACAAAATACGTCTCATGATTACCTTCATCTTATTGAATCAAAAGATTATGAATTATTTTTAGCAATTACTAGTGAAATGATTGATGAAAATGTCAAGGGTTATTTGGACATGCAAAATATTAGATATATAGATGATTGCTTAACATATTTCGAACGAGAGCATTGTTCTGATAGAGGCAAGAAAGGAAAATTATTAATAAAAGAAGAATATACAAGAAGGATGATAAAATGGAAATAAAAGAATATAAAAAAATAAATGAAATTAACAAGAAATTCTACAAGATTATTGGAATGAAGTGTGATTGTTGCGGAAAAGAGATAAAAGAAGATGAACTATATTTAGAAGTTAATTATCATAAAGAAAGATATCAAGACAGTCTAAAATATAAACAATTCTGTAAAAAATGTATTAAAGACAGTATGTATAAAATGTTTATGAATAATTATTATACGAATTTTAATAAATATATATTTAAAAAGACTGATTGGATTGAAGATGACTAGGATTAATTCGGGAAAAAGATTTGAACAGAACTGGAAGAATAGTATTCCAAAAGATATATTTTATTATAGATTTAGAGACGGTTCTTCAAGTTGGGGTGGAAATGATAAAGTTAGATTCCAGCAAACAAATATATGTGACTGTTTAATGTTTGATGGTGATTATTTGTATTTACTAGAATTAAAATCGACAAAAGGAAAAAGTTTGCCATTTAATAATATTAAAAAGCATCAAATAGAAGATTTACTGTGGGCAAGTGAATATGCAAATACAATATGTGGTTTAGTTGTTGAATTTAGTGATTTAACAGAATGTTATTTTATAGAAATAGGTCGATTTAAAGTGTTTTATGATTCTACTAATAGAAAGTCTATGCCGATAGATTATTTACGAAAAAATGGTATAAAAATAGGTACAGAAAAGAAAAAAATAAATAGTAAATTCGATGTAAGAAAATTTATAAATAATGTTATAGAGAGTGTGATTTAGTGAAAAATGATTTTGATATTATAAAATATAAATTCAAAGACCAAATAAAAATAATTCCAATCGCCGATGTACATTGTGGAAGTATTAATTTTAATTTAAAAAGATGGAAGCAATTTAAAGAATATATATTGAAAGAAGATAATATTTACATTGTGATAGTTGGTGATTTAATAGATAATCAGACAAAAAATAGTCATAGTCCTTTCAATGTATCTGTAATAAATGGAGTAGCAATGACCCCATTTGAACAAAAGAAATGGTTGGTTAGAGAATTGACGGATTTAAAAGAAAAAATATTATGTGGTGTAAGTGGAAATCATGAAGCTAAAAAAGATAATAAAGCAACAGATCAAGATATTATGTATGATGTATTTTGTAAATTAGATATTGAGGATAAATATAGACCTAACATGGCATTTATTAAAGTGCAAATAGGAGATAGAAACGATTGTGATAGACAAACTTATATATTTGGAATAACACATGGTTCTGGTGGTGGGACTTTAACTGGAAGTGCAATTAATAGAAATGAAAAGTTTGGGTATGTGATAGATGGACTTGACTGTTTAATAACAGGGCATACACATAAACCAGCAATAACTAAACCGATGAAATTGGTAATTGATAGTAGAAATAACAAAGTATCTTTTAAACCTTTTTATCAAATAATTGCTACATCATGGCTTGATTATGGTGGTTATGCATTGGCACAGCAATTGAATCCATCAAGCTTTATGAGTCAAGAAATTATATTAAATAAAAATAAAACAAAAGAATTGGAAATAAAGGTGAAGTAATGAGAACAAAGAAAGAAATTAAAAATAAAATTAAAGAATTATATGAATTATCATCAAAAGGAAAATTTAGTATACTATGGATTGTGATTGTAACAGATGCTTTAAGTTGGGTATTAGGTGACGATTATTTGGACACAAATGTATTAATAGGGGATGAAACAAATGAATAATATTATCGGAATTCTTTGTGGTGTTTTTTTACTAACAATTTTTATTGGCTTATGTTGTTATTGTATAAGTCAAGGTATAAATAAAGATTTATTAAAAGAATTAGATAAGCAAAAGCAATTAAATAAACAACTTTTAGGATTATATCAAAATGAGCAAGATAAAACAGATACATTATACAGAATAATATTTCATATTAGGCAACAATTATCTTTATTAAAATTAAAAGAATGCCCAGAAGAAGAATTTAGAAACATTCCTTTTGAAATAATTGAATGGATTGATATGTTGGAAAAAGTTAATAACGGTGATGAAAATGGCAGGTGATGAAAATGGCATACGTGAGTAAATATGATAGAACATTTATTTCTTTTATGAATAAAAAATATAAAAATCATAGTGTTTGTTTTGAATTTATAGATGATTATAGATTATGGCTTTATGAAGATTATTGTGTATATGATAACGTTTTGTATTATAAACAAATGGAAAAAGATTTACAGGAATATAGTGATTTTCAGACTGGAAAAGAGAGAGACAAGAGAGGCAAGATAGATGGCAACTGGGAAAAAGATTAAAACAGAAGAACAAATACAAAAAATAAAAGAATCCAATCGTGAAAATAGAGAGAAAAAGATACAAGATAGAGAACAACTTGTAAATCAAATAAGAGAAGAATCTAAAGAAAAATTGTTACCAACATTGAAGAAAAAAACAACAGAACTTACTAACTACATTATTGAATTATTAAAAAATAAAGGCGAAGAAAAAGTTAATAACATACAAATAATGTCCTTGATAGCACAAAGAAGTATGCTAGAAGTTGCTAATGTAGGAAATATTACATATACACCACAAGAAATAATGTTAGGCTTTAATTTGTATCTTGAAATGATAAATAAAATAAATGAAATAAAGAAATTTCCACCAACAGTAGAAAGTTTTTCAATATTTATGGGAATAAGTAGAAGTACGTATAATAATTGGCTAGTTGATCCAGACAAAAGAGAAGTTATGGACTATATACATTCATATTTATTAGGTGTATTAGCGACTGGGGGTCTTATGGGAGAAGTTAGAGAAATATCAGCTATGTATTTACAAAAAACAATGGGAAAAGTAGAAGCACAACAACCTATTGTTGTTAAACACGAAAAAGCTACTGATGTTGAAGATATAAATAGACAATTAGAGGCATTAAAAAGAGATAATGTTATAGATGCAGATTGGACGGAAAAAGATTAGTATGAATAATAAAATATTAAAACAAAATGCAATAATGATATTGTATATCACAAATGTTATTGATGAATTAGATAAAAATATAAAACATATAGAACGAGAATGCTCATATAGAAGCAAATATATTGATATAAGAATTAATAAAGAATTTAAAAGATATTTTGAAAAGTGTTTGGAAGAAGTTTTAAATGTAGGTATGGAAAAAGATTGACTGGAAAAAGTTTTTTTGACCGTGGAGTTAGAAAAAGTTTTCTGACTTTGTCCGTGGGTAAATAGGTGTATTTTTATACATCTTTTTATTATATTTTATTAATGATATGGCTTTATTTTATAGACTTATTCGCTTAATAAATGCTAAATTAATACAATTATACTATAATTTAAAACGTTGCTTAAAATGGCTAAAAATGAGTAAATATAGAGTGTTAAAGCAATAAAAATATAATGTTATTTATGTATAAATAATCAATAAAAAAATAGCCTTTTTAATTTGGCTATTTTTGTTTTTTTGCAAAGTCACACAAACCACACCAAATAGCTAATACTATTATCAAAATTGTGACCATTCGGTTACGTCCTCCTTAATTTTGTTTAATATTTCTTGATAATCTTTAGTATTATATTTATTATAGCATTTTTTTAAATCGTTTTGAAAACTTTTGGATGGATATCTAGTCCATAAACAAGCCTTTGCTTGACCAATGTTTTCATTAATAATTTTTTCAAGCGTATTTATAAAGTTTTTTTTAGTGTTGTATTGCCCTTTTGGTTTTCCAAGTCTTGTACCTTTTGTTTTAACTGCCTTTAAACCTTCTTTTGTTCTTTCACTTATTAAATCTCTTTCAAATTGCCCAAGAACTGAGAATATCCCCAATAATAAGCTTGTGTTTGCGTCTGGTTTTTCTCCAGCTTGTAGATAAAAATTTTCTTTTAATATAATTACATTTATTTGTTTTTTTTGTATAAATTCGGTTATAAGGTCAAGCGTTTTAATAACACCGCCACGAGATAGACGAGAAAGGCTTTCACAAACTAGAGTGTCGCCTTTTTCCATTTTCTTTATTAGTTTATCAAATTCGGGGCGTTTTGTTTTGGTTCCTGTGAAAGTTTCTTCTATATATTCACAGTTAACACCATTTATATAACCTTTATCTTTAAATATTTGAATTTGCCTGTCATATTCTTGTTTATCCGTTGAAATTCTTATATAACAATATGTTTTATTATTCATAATTTTTTAACACCTCCAATTTTCCTTTTTTTAAATATTCAATAATATCATCTATTATTTTATTGCATTCTTGCGTGTTTTCGTTATCGTTTAGTAATTCTTCATATGCAATACTTTCTAAATAGTCCCATTCTTTATATTTTTTACTATTTCTATGCGGTTTATTTCTACATAGTATATTATAAAAATCTTCTAAAGTATTATTTTCTTTCAATTCTTCCCAGTTAATCATTTTCTTGCACCTCATCAATTATTTTTTTTATTTCTTGAAATGTTAGCTCATCAATAATATTGCTTAAATAATATGCTAGTTGGTCTTTACTATTGTTAAAGTTATCTACTGCATAATCAATCATGTTTATGAATGTATTTCTAGTAAATGAATTACTATAGTCAAAATTAAATTCATTTTTTAAATATTCCATTATTTTATCAGTCATTTATAATACCTCCTTTGATCATTTCATTTAATAATAAATCAATTATTTTGTTTTGTTTTGTTCTTGTTGGCCTTTCGATTTCTCTAATTATTTTCAAATTATTATCGTAATAAGCGATTAAATTTTCACGCCACCATTCAACTTTACAATGTGACAATTTAATGTTATATGTTATTTTTAAATTGTCATGAATATCTTTTGAAATATTTATAATTTTTACTTTTTCAACTTTATCCATTTTACACCTCTTTACTTTCTAAATATGCTTTTAACTTTGGGTCATATTCTTGTAATGCTAGTAAGCATTGTTTATAGTTGTTATAATATATTTTATATTTTTCTTTATAGTAGTTTAATCTATAAAGTAGTAGGGTAGTTGATAGTAATAATATAATTGTTATATATTCCATATTAAGCCTCTTTCCCATAATTTAAAATATAATCTCTATAGCTTTTTTTATTTTTATAAATTTTATTATCCCATCCGTTCATTATTTCAATATTTAAATCTAGCATTTTATCTAATATGTCGCATAATTTTATTTTTAAATCGTCATTGTTTTTGTGGGTATTACTTGCACCAAAAACACAACAATCATTGCTATAAAATTCATCAAATATATTAACGAATTCATCAAATAAAACTTTATTATCTTTTATAAATTCATCGCTGAACCAATAACTTTTTAAAATTCCACTTTTTAATATTATAAAACAATTTTTATATTTTTTCATATTAACACCTTTTAAAACCTTTCTATATATTCAATATTTGTATATTGATTTTTTGATATACTATTGATTAAATTTAATATAGTTTCTTTAGTATATAAATTATCGTTGTTATAGTTTCCTTTGTTTAATTGTTTATCAAGTTCTAGTAAACCCCACTCGCAACCGTCTTTGTCTTTATAATATGTTTGAAACCAACAACCGAAACTGTCAATATATTTATAGCCATTTTTATTATCTAGTTGATATCTTGCACCGTGTCCAATTTCTAAAGTGTCCAATTTTTCGCCACTTTTTAATTCAATATTATGTGTATAATATCTATAATTGTTTAAATCGCTAATCTTTGTTATATCGTCATCAACAAAGAAATTACATCCCATTTTTTCAAGATATAAAGTATTTTTGTTTAATTTTTTCATATAATCACCATAGATAGGGAAGAGGTTGCTATTCCTCTTCGGTTTCCTTTCTACTTGATAAGAATGTAACTCCTTCAGCTACTATTTCTATTATATTTTTGTTTTCTTCTTGTTTCGTTTGTATTCTTCCTTTTACACCGATAACATCGCCTTTTTTACAATATTCTACAGCATTTTCAGCAATGCCTTTATACAATAAACAAGGTATAAAATCGGTTTCATAAATTCCATCACTATTCTTATAACTTCTTGGTACTGCTAAAGTTATATAACTAACTTTGTTTCCATTTTCAGTTTCTTTTATTTCAGGGTCTGAAACTAAGCGACCAACTAATACTATTTGATTTAACATTTTTTCATTCCTCCCATTATGCCACTATTGACATTTTTATCTAACTAATTTATAATGAGAGATGAGGAAAGGGAACAACCTTTTCTTATATACAACTAATCTTTTTAAAAGAAATAGTTATATATTAATTTTTTGATTTGAGTTATCTTGTTAACTTTGTGAGGGTTGAAGATAACTCTTTTTATTTTATTTATTAACTTTCTAAAATCTTTTACAAATATTATGTTAATTATAAATGTTATTGATATAGCAATAGTTATAAATATTACTAAATCGTGAAATGTTTGTAACATATAAACCACTTTTGATCAACTCCTTTTTTATATGTTCCCATCTCTTCATCTCTACATACATTATAGCACTTTTATTGTATGTTGTCAATAATTATACTATAATTTATTTATTATTTTATAATATATTTATTATAGTATTATTATATGTAAATTATATAAAACTATACTATAAATTATACTATAAATTATACTATTATTTATATACTTATTTGGTGTATATTTGATATATTTACATAGTTAGTATTATTGTATTATATATGCATTTCGGCAGTGTGATACTGTATTATTGATATATTATTATATAGATATATTTATATTATTATTTATTGTTTGTTATTGTATTTATTTATATTATTATTAATTGTTATTAATTGTTATTATTATTATTACTATTGTTATAGTTATTATTACTATTATTATTATTTAAATTGTAACAGAAGTTTATCTTTCTCTTTAATTCTAAAAATATATAATTATTTAACACTATATTATTATTTTATAGTGTTTTTTGTTGTGGTTTAATGTATTATTTATTATTGTTTTAACCCTTATAAAACAACGATTTATTGTAGTATTAACGAACGTTAACACCCCAACCCTATTTTTAAAAGGGTACTAGGGGGCTTTTTTACCCCCGTAAATATATAAAAAATAACAAAAGGATTCACATATATAATCATTTTTAAAAATACTTAGCAAAAATATATATTTATTAATTTATATAAGAAATAATCAAGTAAAATTGGTTATTTTTTCATTTTATATTAAAAATTCATTAAAAGTTCAGTAAACAAAGTGATATTTTATGATTGAAGAATAATTACATATTTATAAACGCTACATCTTACAGAATGATAGCTATAAATACTAATCTTAAAGGTGATATTACTGATAGAGAAGCAAAATATATATAAAATATATAGTTTAACCTTTAAATATAACACTAAACTTATAAAATTATATAGTTCATGAATGAACCAGTTACGTTGGAAAAATGGGGGTCATTTATGATACATGAAAGGTGATGCAAAATGAAAAGAATCATTTATACTGATAAAAATAGAAAAATAATAGGTAATATATGTAAAAAAACAGCAGAAAATAGAATTTTATATATATATATAAGACAGGATAATGGAATTATTATTAAGAGACCATATGAAAAATACAAAATTGAAGAAATCAATTAAAACAAACAATAAGTGAGGATCTATTATGGAAATAATTTTAAAAAATGGAGACTGTTTAGAATTAATTAAAGACATACCTGATAAATCAATAGATTGTATTATAACTAGCCCGCCTTATTGGAAAGGTTTTGAATATGAAGCATATTTTAATTCATATAAACAATATTTAGATTGGTGTGAAATATGGTTAAAAGAATGCAAACGTGTTTTAAAAGATGACGGTACATTTTATTTGAACGTGATAAATGATAGTGAAATAACGATCAGAGCATTTGAAATAATGGAATTAGCAACAAGAAAAATAATGTTTAAATTGCACGATACAATTATTTGGTATAGATATAATCAACAACCAGCCAATACTGATAGACAATTAACTAATCAGTGTGAATATATTTTTATGTTAAAACATACTTCTGCAGGCGTAAAGTTGCATAAACAAGAATTATATTCAAAATTTCCAGAATTATTTAAAACGAAAAATGTAGGAAATGTATGGGAAATTCCATTTAATCGTGGAAAGCAATCAAATAAAAGTTTTGGAAGAAAAGAAACAAAGTCTAAATGGGGACATAGTGGGTTTCCTTTAGAATTACCAGAAGCTTGCATATTATTATCTACGAAAGAAAATGATACAATATTGGATTTATTTATGGGGTCAGGCACAACAGGTGTTGCTTGTAAAGAGTTAAATAGAAATTTTATAGGAATAGAACTGAATAAAAACTATTTTGAAATTGCTAAAAGCCGTATAGAAAATATTTCAAATAGTAACTAAAAAGGAGAAATAAGTATGTTGGAAAATAATGATTTATATTTGTTTTTAAAAGGAAGAAAATTAAAATTTTGGAAACATAGAAGTTTAAGAAAATTAAGAAAATATTTAAATGAACTAGAAGAACCGTACAATTATCCGTTTACACAACCATATTGTACTTTACTTGCATTAATAGAACTTCAAAAACAATATTGTTATTTGTGTGGCTACAATGCATATGACATAAGATGTTTAAAAGAACAATTGAAAAAGGAGAAATAAGAATATGGATAATAGAACAATAGAAGAAGTTAGAAGAAATGAAACCAAACTTATAAATGAAATTAAAGTACTAGAACAACAATGTAAAAAGCAAAAAGAAGTGATTGATAAAGCAATAGAAACTTTAGAAAAAGGTATTACATTTTGTGAAAATGATAGTCAAGGAATTTACGATAAATGCAATATAGCAATAAATAGAGAAAAGAAAGTTTTAGATATATTAAAAGAGGTGTCAGAATGAATGAAGAATATAAGCCAATAAATAATTTATGGAAAGACTCTGAAGGTTATAGATATTTTGGGACTTTAAAATTATCATCAAAAATTAAATATGATGGTGATGATTTTATACCATTATGGGAATGGATTAATCAATTACAAAAAGAAAACAAAAGATTAAATGGCACTATACAAACTTATGACATACTTTTAAAATCAAACGTTGAAGAAAATAAACAACTAAAAAAAGAATTAGAATGCACCATTGGAATAGTAGAACATAATGGAATAATTAGTGAAAAAAATAAAGAAATACATCAATTAAAAGGTAATTGGAATAAGTTAAAAGAATTTTTAAAAAATACTAGAAAAGAAAACTTAGAATGGGATAAAAAACATAATTGCGAATGGCAAGGGTATAATGCTTACTACGAATTGTTAATTAAAATGCAAAAATTAGAACAAGGAAGCGATAGTAATGGAAATAATTAAAACTAAAACGATTTGTGATGTTTGCGGTGCAGAAACAGGCAATAAAAAAATTGATATACAAGTAATTTTTACTACTGAACAAAATGAAGGTAGATGTTGTAAACCTCATTTATGCAATGAAAAATTAAATTTATGCAATAAATGTCTTAACAATGTTTTAGATAAGGGGAATTACATATATGCCAATGGTGCTATGGGATACAATACTTATTTTTTTAGAAAAATAGAAGGAAGTGATAGTAATGTTAAAGATTAAAGTATTTGATTGTGATTGTGAAAATCAGTTGACTAAGGATGTTAATAATTTTATAGAAGAAATAAATAATCAAGATAAGGAAGTTATAGATATTAAATTCTCTACAAGTGTAGGAGCTTATGAAGATGAACAAATATATTGCTTTAGTGCATTAGTTATGTATGATAATAAGATTTATAAACAATACAAACCAAAAAGATATGAAATAGTAGAGAAAGTAGAGAGTGAAGAGTAAATGAGCAAAGAATATACTTACGAAATTGATAAATACACGATAGGTGTAGACACAAATGGTGAAGATGGAATTGGTATGACTGTTGCAATAATAAAAAATGGAGAAATTAATTTTTTGGGTAATTGTTACGGTGAAAATGCTAGATGTATTGATTTATTAATAAAAGAAAATCAAGAATTAAAAGAAAGATTAGAAAGGATTAATAATTATCTAGATAAGTATTATTCTATGGAAAATCAATATTGGTTTGACCATATACGAGATATTGTAGAAGATAAGTAGGCGGAATAAATGAAAGATAGAGAAGAATATATAAGTATATTAGAACAAGATAATGCAGAATTAAAGAAACAACTTGAAAATTACAAAAAATTAGGCTTTAAACATTTACAAGACAAGAATAACAATTTAGAAACTCAACAACAAGAGTTTATAAAATGGTTAGAAGATTATCTTAAATTATTTGATTATATGTGTATAGATGAACAAGCAGACTATGATATGATTGAAGAAATTTTACAAAAATACAAAGAAATAATAGGAGTAGAAGATGAATCAAGATAAATTAAAAGAAGTTATAAATAACATTGCAAATTCAATAGATATGAGTGATTTAGAATTATATAGAAGTGAATTAGGTAGCAGAATAAATATTTTTGAACTGTTTTTCGACCATTATTTTAGAAAAATGGAAGGCTTTTCATGTTCACATGATAAATCAATATATGTTAGTAAAAAAATAGAAAAATATCTTAATACTGGTGAAAATGAAAATTTAAAACAAACATATAGAGAATATCAACAAAATGGTGGAAATATTGGCTCTATAACTGAACTTGATGAAATATGTTATTGGTGTCCTAAAACAATAAAAGATTCAGAAGAAGCAACATCAATTATATTTCATTATTTGTGTATAGATACTAATTACTTTAAAGATAAGTATAAAGAAATAATAGGAGAATAGGACTAAATGGCACAAGGATTTTTGGCTGATGAAAATGGTGTTATTCTTCAAAAATTAAAAAATATTGACCGAGTAATATGTCTTGATGATGGCGACCGCATTCTTCGCAAGGGTACATTAGAATATCTAAATGATACTACCGATATAAAATATCATTTTATCAAAATCAATCCTAAAATATTTGATAAATATTGTAAAAAATATTCAATACTGCCGTATCTAACTTGCCATATTGGTTATATGGACAATATATGTTGTTATGACAATGGCAAAATCATTCGATTAAAAGATTTATCAAAAGTATGTGAAGTGAGTGAAACTACAATAAAAAGACAATTAAAAGGTCTAATAGCTGATGATATTATTCATAAAGTGCCATATAAGAAAAATCAAAAATGTTTAATGATAAATCCATATCTTGCTATGAGAGGAAAAAGAATATATTTATCAACTTACAATGAATTTAAACTATCGGCTTTGAGAAGTGAGGTGGAAGAATAATGAAAGAAAATTTAATAGATGTTTTAGATAGTATAGTTATGTATAACGGTATATATAAACCATTACTAGAAATTAAAAAAATAATATTGGAAAATCGAGGGTTTAAATATAATCACATGTTAAGACCAGAGGGACAAGTTTTTAAAGATGAACAGTTTGAAATATTTTGGATGATGTTAGTATTGCAGTTTGGTGATTATGGCACAAGCCCTAGAAGTGGTTGGTTAGAAATGAATAACAAAGATGAAATAATAAGTTTTATAGATAGTATAACAATTTCAAGTTTGTTAGGTGATAATGATGAATAAAGATAGTATAAAAGACAATATGTATGCCTTATATGAAGTATATAATCAATATAAATTATTATATAACTTTTATCAAAAATATAAATCAATCAAAAATGAAGAAGATATTCGAGAGAGAATAGAATATTTAAAGAAAAATCCAAAATGTTCAATGAGAACAGAATTAGAAACATTATTATGGTTATTAAATGAGGTGGAATAGATGATTAAAGATTTGATAGCAAAATTGGTTATTCCTAAAAATACGTCATATTGTTATACTCCTAAGAAACCAATTAAACCTAGTAAAAAATACCCATATGGTGGTTATAGGGTAAAGCATTGCCCATTTCATTGTTATAGATTTAATAAAGAATATAATTGTAGAATGGAATATTGCAAATATTTAAAAGATTTTCTTTCAATACAAGATGATGTGAAAGATTGCTGTATAAATGATGATTGGGGTGATTAAATGAAAGACTTAAAAATATTTACCGATGATATTGAACAAGAAGCAATAAATCAAATAAATGAATTATTAGACCAAGAGGCATTTAAAGATAGTAAAATCCGTATAATGCCAGATGTTCATGCTGGTAAAGGTTGTGTAATTGGTTTTACTGGTAATTTAGGTGATAAAGTAATTCCGAATATTGTTGGTGTTGATATTGGCTGTGGTATGTTATGTGTTGAATTAGGTAATATTGATTTAGATTTAGAAAGATTAGATAAGATTATTAGAGAATATGTTCCTAGTGGGTTTGAAGTTCATGATGAAAGAAAATATAAATTTTTAGAATTACAAGATTTGAAGTGTTATAGAGAATTGAAAGATACAAAACGATTGGAAAGAAGTATCGGAACACTTGGTGGTGGCAATCATTTTATTGAAATTGATATTGATGAAGACAATAATAAATATTTAGTAATTCATACAGGTTCAAGAAATTTAGGAAAACAAGTAGCAGAATATTATCAAGAATTAGCTAATCAATTATGTAACTATAATATTGGTGAATATAAAGAAAAACAACAAGAATTAATCAAAACATATAAAGAACAAGATAGAAAACAAGAAATACAATCTGCTTTAATGAAATTAAAAGAAGAATATAAAATAGATCATAAGAAAATACCAAAGGATCTAGCATATTTGGAAGGGCAATATAGAGAAGATTATTTACACGATATGAAAATATGTCAAGAATTTGCTAAAGATAATCGTTTATGTATAGCAAAGCAAATACTATGTAATTATTTTCAATTACCATATTATGGAGGATATAAAAGTGTAAGATTAAGAGAAAAAGCAATGTCCACTTGTGATTGGTATACTCAAGATATGATTGAGAGGGATTTTTGGTATTTTGAAACAATACATAATTATATATCATTTGAAGATAACATAGTTCGTAAAGGTGCAATATCTGCTAAAAAAGATGAAATGGTATTAATACCAATGAATATGAGGGACGGTTGTATTATCGGTGTAGGAAAAGGTAATGATGATTGGAATCAGTCAGCACCACACGGAGCAGGTAGAATAATGTCTAGAATGAAAGCAAAAGAAACATTTAATTTAGATGAATATAAAGAAAGTATGAAAGATATTTATACGACATCAGTAAATGAAGATACCATTGATGAAGCACCATTTGTATATAAACCAATGCAAGAAATAATTGATAATATAAGCGATACAGTAGATATTATTAAAATAATTAAACCAATATATAACTTTAAGGCTAGTGATTAGATGTTAACAATTAAACAAAAAATGTTATTGGAAGCAATTGAATGGTTTATTAATGAATATGGCTATAGTCCTACAAATCGTGAGCTAGCCAATATATTAAAGTGTGATGTTAACACGGTATTTAAGAAATTGCTTATTTTAGAAGATAAAGGATATATAAAAACTCAAAATGGACGAGCCAGAACGATTCAAATAATAAAAGAGGTGGAAGAATGAATGCAAATTTAAGACAATTAGATACAAAAGGTAAATGTATTTGTTGTGGTGATGAAATAAAAAGAAAAGATAAGAAAGTATTTGTAATCAAAGCACATAAATCTCAAGTATATCAAATAACAATATGTCAAGATTGTGTTAGTAGATTGGATTCAATGGCAAAATATGGTGATTAATAATGACTAATGAATATATACCACCAACAAATGCTGGAATATTAGAAAATTATTATTATGGGCAATTATATATAAGTAAAAAATGGTATGTAAGACCGATTGATTGGGCAGGTTGTTGGAGACGTGATAATGATAATGAATATTTAATGGCAGGTAATATTGAAAAACAATTTGATTCTGAACAAGAGTGTATTGATTATATAAATGAGGTGTCAAATGAAAATAATAACTAACAAAATAAAATGCAATTATTGTGGTGACATTATAGAAAGCAAGACAGTACATGATTACAAAGAATGTAAATGTGGAAAGGTATCAGTAGATGGTGGACATTACTATTTAAGCAGAAACTTTCCAGGTGAAGTACCATTTAATCCAGATAAACACTTTACTGATTTGAGTCATTATATTACAGATGAAGGTGAAGAAATAAATAATGATAAATGTATCTGATTATATACAAATGATTCTTCATAAGAAAAAATGGACTAATGCTAAACTATGCCAAGAATTAAACAAAATAGAAGAACAACTAGGCGAAAGTAGGACAACCCCTCAAAATATATCAAATTATCTTCATGGCCAGTGGCCGTTTAGAAGTAAAATTCTTGTTAAATATGAAAAAGCATTAGGTTTACAACAGGGTGTATTAGTAAACATGGTATCTCAACCGTCCTCAAAAGAGGGACAAAAAGAATTAAAAGAAATAATAAAAAAAGTAGGTGAAATTAAATGAGTTTTAAAAAATATCAGCATATAGAAAGATATGGAACTGATGAGGTCGAAGGTATTGATGCAGGTTTGTGTTATGTATTTTATAAAATAGATGGCACTAACTCATCGATTTAGAAAGATGAAAACAGATTACATTTTGGTAGTAGAAACAGAGAATTAACTCTTGATAAAGACAATGCAGGGTTTATGAATGCTATGATTAATGATGAAAGAATCATAAAATATTTTGAAAAACATCCAAATCATAGATTATATGGTGAATGGCTTGTTCCTCATGCACTAAAAACCTATAGAGATGACGCATGGAGGAAATTTTATGTATTTGATGTAACAATAGATATTGATGAGGAAAATGTTGAATATTTAACTTATGAAACATACAAATCTATGTTAGAAGAATTTAATATTGATTATATTCCACCAATTTGTATTGTTAAAAATGGTAATTATGATACATTTATTAAATGTCTTGATAAAACAGGAGAATTTTTAGTTAAAGATGGCATGGGCAATGGTGAAGGAATAGTTATAAAGAATTATGATTATTGTAATAAATATGGTAGAAAAACTTGGGCAAAAATAGTTGGGAATGACTTCAAAGAAAAACATCATAAAGTATGGGCTCCAAATATCATTAGCAATGGTAAATGTGTTGAAGAAGAAATAGTAGATAAATATATTACAGACACTTTAATTGAAAAAGAATATTCTAAAATTGCATTAGATGGTTGGACAAGCAGGAAAATACCACAATTATTAAGTACAGTATTCCATTGCTTAATTACAGAAGAAATGTGGAGTATTTTAAAAGAATTTAAGAATCCAAAAATAGATTTTAAAATATTGCAAAATATGGCAACAAGAAAGATAAAAGAAGTAAAAAAAGATTTGTTTTAAGGTGGTGAATAGATGAAATATTTATTAATTGGATTAGGAACGATATTAATGATTGCCTTTGTATTAAGTTTATCAGCCCTTATATTTTGGGGACTAGGTAATCTAATAATATGGGCATTTGGTATTAAATTTGTATGGACATTTTGGCATGGATTAGTATGTGCATTAGTGTTCGGTTTATTGAAAGAAATATTTGGAAAGTAGGAATTAAAATGAAAGAATTAAAAGATACAATAGAATTAATGAATAGCGAAGATTATAAAGAAAGATTTAGAGCTGAGTATTATCAAACAAAAATTAGATATGAAAAGTTGCATAAATTAATAATCAAAATGGAAGCAGGAACTTGTGATTTTACACCAAGTTGTGCTTTAGAAGTACACAAAGAACAAGCAAAATATATGGGTATGTATTTACATATGCTCGAAGTAAGAGCGGAAATAGAAAAAATAGAATTATAAGAAAGAAGGAATAGAAAATGAATAATATGTTAATTATAAGTCAAGATGAAAAATTTACAGGAATGGTGAAATTTTTAGGAATTGGTCAAAGAAATCCTAAAACAGTTATAGGTGATGAATTAAAATCACTATTAGAAGAAAAGGAAATGACAAGTGATGAACTTATCACTTTAGTAGGTAACAGTTATAGAGATAATATTAAAAGAGTATTAGAAAATCAAGAACAACCTAAACCAAAATTAGTAGAATTAATTACAACTAAATTAGGCGTTGATAAGGATTATTTTGAAGATAAAGAACTAGAAAATGTAATTGTTACTGATAACAATATTGTAGTAGCTAAATATCCTACAAACAAAAGAACATTAGAAGTTAAAAAGCAATTAGATAAGCACATTTTTGAATGTTTAGAAAATGGTGCTAATGTATTTATAGAAATGCCAAAGGAATAGAGGTGTAAAAGATGTTTTTAATAATATTAAGTATAATTTTAGTCGTTGTTACGGCAGGATTATTAGGAATAAATACAGAAGAAGAAAAATGGGAATTTAAACCTAGAATGATTATCAGTTTATTATGGTTGATTATAATTTTGTTTGGTTGTTTTTCAGCAATAAAAACAGGAGAGATTGGAATAAAAACAAGATTTGGCAAAATTGTTGGTAGTACAACTAACGAAGGTATAATTTTTAAATCTCCAATAGAAAAAATAGAAAAAATAAATATTAAAGTACAAAAATACGAAAATAAAGACGCATTAAGTACTTCAACTAAAGATATGCAAATAGTTAACAATATTAAGGTTTCTATAAATTATCAAATTGATGGAACTAATGTTGTAGAGTTGTATAAAAAAGTTGGAATAAATTATAGTGACACTATATTAGAACCTGCAATTCAGGAAACAATCAAAGGTGTTATTTCAAAATATACATCAGAAGAATTAGTGACAAAGAGAAGTGAAATATCACTTGATATTAATAATACATTAAATGAGAGAATCAAAAATTATGGAATAAATAGCGTATCGGTTGCAATAAATAATTTTGATTTTAGTGAAGCTTATAATCAAGCAATAGAACAAAAAGCAGTTGCAGAACAGAATGTATTAAAGGCACAACAAGAACTTGAGCAAACAAAAGTCGAAGCTGAAAAGAAAATTGTAGAAGCAGAGGCAACAAATAAAGCAAATGAATTATTAAAACAAAATGTAACTGATGAAGTTTTGATGAAACAGTTTATTGAAAAATGGGATGGCAAATTGCCAACTACATATGCTGGGAACGACATTTTAAAAATGTTTAATTTAAAATAATATAAAATAGTGTAGCACTCTCTAAGGGAAAATATAAAGAGAGAGTGATTAGATGATAAAAGTTGGAGATAAAATCCAAATAAAAAAGCAAGAAACAACACTTGAAAGCACTTTTACAGATATATTAAATGTTCTTAAATCATCAAAAATGAAAGAACACGATAAATTAGATTGGTGTAATAGTGCTTTGAGTATTCTTGAAGAAATGTATAAACAAGATGAATTAGGTAGTGTTAAAGTAGCGAAGACTAAACTAATTCCAATATTACATAAATTAATTGAAGGGAGCAAAATTGAAAATATGGCTCTCTTTTTTGATTATTATAAAAGAGCCTATTGTTTTTGTGCAAGAAGAGATTTTGAATGCTTTGTTGATTATATTGAATGGAATATGCCACGAAAGGTATTAGCAAATCGTAGAAGTGTATTAAAGCCATATGTAGATGCCTTAAATAGAATAGCATTTGATGAAAGATTACAATATCTGGTAGTATCTTATCCACCATCAATGGGTAAATCTTATTTAGCAACATTATTTACTGCTTGGGGTTATGGTATAAGTATTAATAATTCTGTAATAAGAATGTCTTATTCTGATGAATTAGTTTTAGGTTTTAGTAGAACTGTTAAGGGAATAATATCTAGCCCTGAATTTGCTGAAATATTTCCTTTGTTCAAATTATATAATGGAAAACCATTTGAGGTAGAAAGAGAATCAGACTGGAAGATAAAAAATGCTAATGTTCCTAAATCAAATCATATAGCAAGAACTCGTAATGGTTCAACTACTGGAGAAAGAGCTTCATTTGCAATTATATTTGATGATATGACAAAGGGAGCAGAAGAAGCAAACAGCGAAAAGGTGCATAGAGATATATATGATAAGTGGAATACTGAATGGTGGAATAGACGAGATGGTGTAAGATGTAAATTTATATTTGTTGGTACTCAGTGGACACCGGAAGACATTTTAAATAAAATCATTGAAGACAGAAATAAAATATCGGCATTACAATCAACTGACAATCCTTATGTTATGGAAAGTGAAGATAAATCAACGATAGTTATTCGTGTACCAATGCTTGATGAAAATCATAAAACAACTTGTAGCGAAGTGTATCCACAACAAATAGCAGAACAAATTGAACAAAATACAGATCCATTTTTATTTAGTTGTGTATATCAACAAAATCCTATTGCACCTACAGGAAGAGAATTTGCATGGGAATGTATTAGAACATATACAAATGAAGAATTATTAAATGTTCATTTAACACCAAATTCAATGGCAACATTAGATACAGCTCGTAAAGGAAAAGACAATGTATCTATGCCAATATTTAAGAATGACAATAATGGTAATCATTATTTAATTGATGCCATTTATAAACAAAAACCAATGGATGATTTATATGATGAAATAATTGAAAAAATAATTGATCATAGAATTACAACATTAGTAATTGAAAATAACATTGATACTTCATTAAAAAGACTATTAGAAGATAGATTACATGCTAGAGGTATATATTGGTGTATTATTATTGAAAAATATAATACTGTTAAAAAAGAAGAAAGAATAAAGAATAATCGTGGTATTGTTCAAAAACAAATTGTATTTCCTGATAAATCAATCGTTAGACCAAATACCGATATTGGTAGAATGATGGATAATATAACTAAATATTCTTTTGATAAACCAAATGTGCATGATGATGGTATTGATTCAGTATGTATGTATGCAAGTGAAATTATTTTTGGCAAAGGAACTTTATCTAAACCTGTTGCTATAAGACGACCTTTTTGACAAATAAGTCCAATTTATGTTGGACTTTTATACTTCATAACTAACAATTTTTTTATTAATAATGTATAAATGTAGCGAACGGTCTAGTTTTTCCCTTCATTGACCGTTTAGTGCTACACGGGAGCATAACCGTAAGAATCTAATTTTTATTGTTGTGTTCCCTTATTTTATATTTTGGGAATACCAAAGTATGAAAGATGGTGAATTAATGGAAAATGAAGAAGTAAAAACAACTGAAACACCAGTTGATAATAATACAAATGCACAAATACCTACTGATAAACCAGTAATGCCAGTTCAAGATGAGGTTAGGTTATTTGGTAGACATATAATTTATGCAGATTATGAACCAGAAGAAATGAATGAACAAACAATATCTCAGATATTAAATGATGTATTTAGTGTTCATTTACAAAATTCAAGGGAAATTAACTATTTAGAAAATTATTACAAAGGATTTCAACCAATTTTAGATAAAGTTAAAGAAGTAAGACCAACTATAAATAACAAAGTTGTAGAAAATAACGCTTATTTTATGGTTGAATTTAAAAAATCATTTGTTTTTGGTAAACCAATACAGTATGTACAACGTGGTGATATTGCTAATGAAGAAGTAGGAGCTTTAAATAGTTACATGTTGGCTGAGGATAAATATCCAAAAGATACCGAATTAGCAGAAGACCTATATATATCAGGAATAGGGCATAGATTAGTTCTTCCAGATATAAATGAAGATAGTCCTTTTATGATAGAAAATCTTGACAGCAAAACAACATTTTGTGTTTATTCTAGTAGATTACCTCATAAGAAACTATTTGGTTGTACTTATACGAGAGGCGTTAAGGATTACACGATAAAAGGTAGTGTATATACAAAGGATGCTTATTATGAAATGACTAGTCCAAGTGTTGCATCAGCATTTAAGGTTAAACTTATAAAACCTACTATATTAAATGAAATTCCTATATTTGAATATTACTTAAATAAATCAAGAATAGGAATTATCGAAATAGTTATGGATATATTAAATAATTTAAATAGAATTACATCTGATGAAATGGACGGATTAGAACAATTTATACAAAGCTTACTTGTATTTGTTAATCAAGATATTGATAGAGAAGATTATGAAGGATTACTTGATTTAGGAGCGATTAAAATCGCAACATCAGATCCAAGTAGACCAGCAGATTTAAAATTAATATCAAATGAAATAAAACATGACAATACAAAAGTATTACATGATAGATTATTTAATACTGCTTTAAATATTGTAGGTATTCCTAAAAATAGTGATAAAGCAAGTGGTGGAGATACTGGACAAGCTAGATATTTAGGTGAAGGCTGGACAATGGCTGACGCAAGAGCAGATGGCGATGAAATGGAATTTAAAAGATGTTCTAAACCAGAACTTAAATTAATTTTAAGAATATGCAGACTTGCTCCAAATAGTCAAATCAAAACATTAACATTAAAAGATATAGACCAAAAATTTACAAGAAATAAATCAGATAATTTCTTGGTTAAATCACAAGGTATGATGAATCAAATTCAAAGTGGTATATCACCGGATGTTGCTATGACAACAAGTGGATTATATAGTGATCCAAATGAAACATTTAATAAATCAATGGAATTCTATGGTGGTATAGAAAATTGGATTAAATTATTTGTTGGACAAGCAAACAAACAAATAAAACAAAATAATGAGAATAGCGATGGAAGTCTTAATAAGACGACATCTGCCTCAAAGGATGAGTCTGGAGAGGTTAATAAATAGGCATTATAAGAAACTTTGAAGGAAGTACAACTTCTATAAAGCCTTATAAGTAAGCCCAAGCCAAAGAAACTTTAGAAGCCTTTGGAATTTTGCCGAAATAGCTCAATTGGTAGAGCAATTGTTTTGTAAGCAGTAGGTTGTGAGTTCAATTCTTACTTTCGGCACCATATTTCGATGATGTAACGGTAGCATAACAGTCTCCAAAACTGTTTGTCTAGGTTCGAATCCTAGTCGATTTGCCAATGGGGTATTAATTTAAAGGTAGAATATCTGTCTTCCAAACAGAATGTGCCAGTTCAATTCTGACATACCCCTCCATATTGGGAAGTAATTCAACTTGGTAGAAGCCTTGATTTGGATTCAAGAGGTTGCAGGTTCGAATCCTGTCTTCCCAACCATTTAGTATACGAACTGATTTATCAGTTTATATAAATTTGCTTATTGTAGAGAGCACAAATCTACAACACTCCATTGATGAGACGAGACATCCATAAAAACGTAAGAGTGGGAAAGGTATAGAAATGAAAGAAGAAATCGAAAAAGTATTAAGTGATGAAACACTTACAACTAATGAAGAAAGAGTTGATGCTATTGCGAAAAGTTTAGCAACATTAATGATTCCAAAAGATAAATATAATGATTTAAATGCTAAATATAAAACAGTAGAAAGCAACTATTCTACATTATCAAATGAATATGATGATTTCAAAAAATCAAAAATGACTGACGATGAAAAAAGAGAAGCAGAGTTAAAACAATTGGAAGTAGATAAGAAAGCAAATGCACTTAAAACAAGTGAATTAGCAGTAAAAGGTTTATTCTTAGATAATGGAATTAAAATTACTGATGAAGATACTGAATTAAAAGAAACTTTACAAAATATCATAAGTGAAGATTGCGATAAATCAGTAAAATTAGCAAATAATTTTATTACATTATTAAATAAAACAAAAGAGCAAACTAAAAATGAAACTACTACAGAATTGTTAAATGGTACACCAAAACCAGTAGGAGGTACTCAAAGTGCTAATCCTGTAGATAAAGTGGCAGAGTTACAAAAAGAACTTGAACAAGCAATTAAAGACAAGGACTTTTTGAAACAAACTGAATTAACTACTCAAATTTTCAAAGCAGAACAAGAAAAAAAGTTAAATAAGTAATGTGTAGTACTCGTTTAGAAAAAGGGATAGAAAATTTAAACGAGGTGAAGAAAAATGACAGGTGCTGAAACAGTACAAAGCTTTAGTTGTCCTAACTATTCAGGATTATTATACAATAAAGCAAATACAAAAACTCCATTTTTAAATATGATAAGTGGAAGAGTTAAATATACAAATTCAGTAGAATTCGTATGTGGACAATATTATACAAGTGAAGAAGGAGCAATACCAGAAATAAGTGAAACAGCTTCATTAACAGCTCCAACTGCAACATTTGTAACAAGAAGCCCAATGAGTAATGTTACTCAAATATTTATGGAATCAGTTGCTATTTCATACGCTAAACAATCAAATATGGCAACATTAAGTGGTGTTAACTTAGCAGGTCAACAAGCTAATCCACAAGATGAATTATCTTTCCAAGTTGCAAGAAAGATGGAAAAAATCAAGAGAAGTATTGAAAAAACATTTATTCAAGGAACTTATAATAAAGCAACAACTGACGCAACAATTAATAAAACAAGAGGTATAGTAGCTGCAATTACTACTAACGTAATTAGTGCTGAAAGTGGTCAAGGTTCTAGTAAAGTTAATGCTCCATTAGATATGTGGTTAGTTAATGATTTAGTTCAAAAAATCAATGACAATGGCGGAGATATTTCTAATATTGTATTATTAATGAATTCAGTTAACTTATTACAATTACATGGTGATGCTATTGAAATGAAAATGCCAATTGGAGAAGCTTATATGAGTGCTTATGGAATTCAAATAAGAGATTTAATATTACCAGTTGGTACAACAGTTCATTTAGCAATTGGTGAATTTATCCCAGCAGGAACAGTATTAGCAATTAATCCTTCAGTAATTGGACCAGTAGAACAACCAGTTCCAGGTAAAGGTAACTTCTTCTTAGAAGAATTAGCAAAAACAGGAGCAGGTACTAAATATCAAATCTTTGGTCAAATTGGATTAGATCACGGCCCAGAATGGTTCCACGGAAAAATTACTGGATTAAATACAGCATTTACTAAACCATCTAAGGAAGTAAAAGTTAATGTAACTAATACTACAACAAATCCAGTTAATACAAAAGCAGTTACTGCTTAATATAGCTTTTTAAGTAAGGAAGTGTATTTATGAGTCAAGAAGAACAATTAAAGAAAATGCGACTAGAAGTCTTAGGCGATGTAGCTGATGACACAAAAGATGAAGTGTTTAAATTAAAACTAGATGACGCAGAAATTGTGGCTCTAAATACACTTTATCCTTATGATTTAACAAAAACAACAATAGATACTGAAAACAACAAACGATTAGCAAATTGGCAAACAAGATGTGCTATTGAATTATACAAAGCTATGGAAAGAGTTGGATATCAATCTTACAGTGAAAATGGATTGTCAGTTCAATTTTTAACATCTCTATTATCAAACGATTTATTAGGGGAATTAGTTCCAAAGGCAGGTATCCCTAAATGATAAGTGTGAAAGCTAATCCTAAAGATTGGGTTAAAGATGTTTATATAGCAAGTAAAGTTGGTACACAACTAGACATTGAAGGTAATGAAATTAATGTGTATGAAAACCCAAATAGTGAACCATATAAATTTAATTATCAACCAGTTAATACCGATGCCGATATTGCAGAGTTTGGAGAAAAAGCAAGCATTATGAAAAAAGCAGTTATCCCTATATCATATCAAGGCCATTTTAAAGAATTTGATGTAGCTTATCTTGATGGTGTTACACCAGAAGGAGAAGAAGAACATGGAGATAATGCTAACTATAGATTATTACCACCAAGAGATGGTAATTCAGTTATAATTATATATTTTGAAAAACTTACAGGAAAGTAGGGATTATATGGAAACAATCAGTTTTACAAATCCTAAATGTATGAAATGTCCTAAAAATGAAACTTGTAAAAATAAAACAATGGTATGTGCATATATAGATGAAGATAAAATAAACAAAAAATCTAGTATTGATGCGATGCAATCAATTTTAGAACCATTGATAATAACACCGGAAATGTTACAAAAAGAAATAACAAAGAAAATGTGCGAGATTAGTATTGGTGTTGATAATGCAAGTTTAATGGGGTTAAGAAAGTAGGTGCAATATGTACAAATTTACAAATGGAATAGTAGTTTTTGACGAAAAAACAAGAGATGACTTTATCAAAGCAGGTTATAAACTTGTCGAAGAAGAAAAAATAGAAGAGGATAAATCAAAAGATGAAAACACTTCTAACGATGGAACTATCGAAGAAAAGTCTAGAGGAAGCAAAAAAGTTTCTAAATAAATATCAAGAAGCCTATTCAAAAGGCATTGATAATGCTGTTAAATATGCCACAGAAATGATGTATAACAAAGTATTAGAGTATTGCTATGCGAATGGTATTTCTAATCATACAAGCCAAATACAGTGGCAATATGACGATAATGCAAAGAGTGGTAGAGTATGGACTAATGATATGGTAATTATCTTTAATGAAATGGGTACAGGAATTGTAGGCTCTAATAACCCACATCCTAATCCAGATGGACCTTTTAAGTCGTGGAAATATGATGTTAATGAACATGGCGAAGAAGGTTGGCTATATCCTAAAGAAGATGGAACTTATGGTTGGACTAAAGGCTTGCCAAGTAGACATATGTTCTACAGTGCATTTCAAGATATTAAAAACGAAATAGGAAACATAGTTGACGTTGAAATAAGAAAGACAGTAGGTGATTTATATTGATAGTTGAAAATATATTTGAAAATAAAATCTTTCCAGAATTAAAACAATATGTTGAAGAAAAATCAATATATAAACCAACAGTTACAAAAGCAATGCCACAACAAAGCAAAGTATTTCCTATAGTGCCAGTTAAATTACTTCCAGTAACTAATAAATATAATAATTTAAGTTACGGAGAAGAAACTTATACATTTGGTATTGAAATAAATGTTTATTCAATGGCAAGTGGAAAAACATCAAAAAGAACTATTTGTAATGAAGTTACCGAACAAGTAGTTGATTATTTTAAAAACAATTATCATGTAACCATTAAAACAGAATTAGATGCATTAAATACTGATTCTAATGTACATAGAAATATAGTTAAAATAACTGGAAAATTAGATACAAAATATGGATTAGATAATTTAGTTATTTATCCAAATTAAACGAATGTAGCACTTCAAATTGTAAGGGAAATTACAATGAGAGGTGAATAAATAATGTTAGATTTAGGTATTGAAATCAGAATAAAAGAAACAGCTGAAACAAAATTCCCAAAAGAAAAATTAGTAGCAGTTAAAGGTGCTCCAGCAACTGGACAAGCAGGTGGAACAGTTGAAATAACAACTTCAAGTGATCCATCAAAAGTATATATTCCAGATAGACCTGATACTGGAGATATGGACTTTACTTATAACTATAGTGAAGCAAATTTAACAGCTGTAAAAACAGTATGTGATAATACAGCAAAAGATATTTTAATTAAATATCCAGATGGAACAGGTGCTTTATATACAGGTATTTGTCAAACTTGGAAGAATGAGGTATCAGTTGGTGGTGTAATTGAATGTACATTACATACAGTTCCAAGTACACAAATTGCTGATAAAACATCAACAGAAGTTACTGCATTAATAGCAACTGAATAATTAAAGGAAGTGGGGAAAAACAATGAGAAAATTAAAATTAAAAATAAATGATAAAGATTATACTTTAGAAATGACTAGAGATAGTATTAAATGGCTTGAAGCTATGGGATTTAGTATTGAAGAGTTTGATAGAAAACCAATTACATTTTATGATTTAATATGGACAAGTTTGTTTATTGCTAATCATAAAGATGTAAATCCAAATTTGGCACTTAAGTTAATGGATACATATCAACAAAGTGGTAAAAAAACAGCAAAAGTTGTTAAATTTGGAATTGAGGAATACCAAGCTTTTATGCGTGCCCTAGCCGATATAGACTCGAAGGAGAACGACGAGGAACTAGAGATAATCGGGGAATAGACAACGACAAAGAGGAAAAAGGCAAACAATATAAAAACTTAACAGATTGGTTTTATAATTTGTTACCTATGGCAATCACATACGGTATGTCTGTGAAAGAGTTTTGGGAAGATGACCCAGACCTATTCTGGGCATACCGTTTTTCTTATTTTGAAAAGATAAAAACTGAACAAGAAATATTTAATAATAATGCGTGGCTACAAGGAGCATACTTTCATGAAGCTATAACAGTTGCTTTATGTAATGCTTTCAGCAAACAAAAAGTTAAATATTCTGAAAAACCATACGGCTTTGAAGAAAGGGCAGAAGCTACTGAAGAGCAAAAGAAAAAACGAATAGAAATGAATGTTGCAGATGTAAAGGCAAGAATTGCTCAAGTAAATGCAATAAGAAAAAATAGCGCTACCAAAAAGGGAACAACCGAAGAGGTAGGTGAAAAAATAAATGGATAATTCACAAACATTAGAATTGCAAATTAAATCAAAAGCACAAGAAGCAAAAGCAAGTGTTGAAAGTTTAGTAAAAAGTTTAACTAATGTTGAGAATGTATTAACAAATATATATTTAGAGTTAGGTAGTATTGAAAAAAAAGCAGAATCGAGCATAAATAAAACGACAACAAATGCTACTAAAAATGTTAATCAATTAAAACAATCAACAGATAAAGCAACTAGTAGTGCTGATAAACTTGGAAATGCTTTTAAAAAAATTTTTACATTCGCAGGCGTTAAAAGATTAACAACAACTGCATTAGGTTGGATGAATGAAGCGGTCGATTATACAGAACAGTTAAACTTATTTAATGTTGTGTTTGATAATACTGAAAAAAATGGAAAACAGATGTTTTCTGAATTAGGTAAATCTGCTTTACAATTTCAATATAAAATGAATGAAGCATTCGGAACTAATAAAACACAAACATTATATATGCAAGGTATATTTGAATCAATGGGTGAAACTGTCGGTATAGAAGATAAGTATTCATCTATAATGTCTGAGACGATGACTAAATTAACTTATGATTTAGCATCTTTATATAACAAAACAGAAAAAACAACAGCAGAGGCAATTAGAGCAGGGGTGTATGCTGGACAAACAAAACCTTTAAGAAGCTATGGAATTGATGTTACTCAATCTAGCTTACAACCAATAGCTGAATCGTTAGGAATAACAGAATCTGTAAAAAATATGTCTCAAGCAGAAAAAGAAATATTAAGATATTTAGCAACAATGAAGCAAGCACAAATAGCAATGGGTGACTTTGCTAATACTGTTGAATCTCCTTCAAACCAATTGAAAATATTTAGACAGCAATTAGTAGAAGCAAAAGTTGCTTTATCTAGTCTCTTTATAGGAACGTTTTCTAAAATATTACCATATGCAAATGCAATACTAATGGTAATTAAAGAAGTCTCAAAAGCAATTGCAGATATGTTTGGTATCGAATTAAAAGATTACAATTCCGGTATAGCAAGCCAAGAGGGTATTTATGATGGAATTGCAGATAGTGCAGATGATGCTAGTAAAGCAGTAAAAGAATTAAAAAGGCAAACATTAGGATTTGATGAAATTCACAATATCAATGAAAATAACAATAGTGGTAGTGGTACATCTGTAAGTGGTGGAATAGACCAACGATTATTAGATGCCATAACAGGTTATGACAATGGTATGGATAAAGTACGAATGAAAGCTACAGAAATTAGAGATAGAATAATGGAATGGTTAGGGTTTACAAAAGAAATAGATCCATTGACTGGAGAGGTTAATTTTAAATTAAAAGATGGTGAAACAAGATTCAAAAAAATAATGGATTTTGCAAAAAAAATAAAAGATGTTGTAACATTTGCTTTAGATCATGCAGATATAATAATAAAAACAATTATAGGCTATAAATTGATAAAAAAACTTGGAGAAATATTTACTAATTTAAAAAATATTAAAAATGTGATAAAAACAATAGCTGGAACAAATTTTGGAAAATTGAGTATTGCCGTAGCAGGTGGTTTGGGATTAGCTGAATTAGTATCAAAAACTGATTGGTACAAACAATTTACTGATGGTAAAGATTTATTTGAATCATGGGATTATATATTCTCGACAGCAAGTCAAGTTGACGCTCAAAATAAAGCAAATCTTGAAAATTTAGGCTTAAGTTATATGAAACAAATTGCAATGTATGAAAAAGCTCTAAAAGATGGAAATACAGAACTTGCCAATATGATACATAATAGCATAAAAGATTATAAAAAAATTTTTAGTGATGATGAATTGAAAGCAGTTATTAAAGCTTATCAAGAAAACAAAGATTTAATAAATCAAATGGTGTTTGGCGAAAGCTTATTTAGCGATAAAGGAATAAATATTACAAGCTATACAGATGCTTTTAAAGAATGTGTAGGAACAATAACAGGCAATCTTGCAAGTATAGAAAGTTATACAGAATTAATAGAAAGAAATGATACAGCATATAAAAACGCAAATGAAAGCATGGGCATATTAATTGCTCAAATGAATACTGACCAATATTCTGTGACGGCTGATGATATATCAAAAATAAATTCTTCACTTGAAACAATGAGAACAGCGTCAGAAAACAGTGGGCAAGCAACAGTAGATGCAATTACAAAAATAGTTCTTAAATATAAAGAACAGGGAATAATGTCAGATGAATTAACACAACAGATTATAACAGACGCAAAAAAACAACAACTTGCTGAACAAGGATATACAGAGGACTATATTAATAAAATTGTTGATTTAGATGAAAAACTAAAACATGGAAAAATAACTCAAGAACAATATGTAAAAGAGTTAACTAATATGTACAACGAGTTTAACAACACGGCAGATTTAGTTTCAAAGAAAAAAGTGGTTTTTGAAAATTTGGCTGGTAATGTTGATCTTTCAGCACAAAGCTATGATGAATTAGAAAGTTCAATTAACCTTGCCTCAAGTACATACGAAGCAGGAATGCAAGAAATAGAAACCACATCAAAAAACAATTTAGATGTTATAAGCGAACATGCTGCAAAAATGAAAAGAGAATATGGCGAAGAATCGGAAGAGTATAAACGTGCTGCAGAAGCGATTAAAGCAGTAAATCAAAGCAAAGCATCTAGCATGAAAGAATTAAAAGATAGTTATGCAATATACCTAAATGATATTTTAACAAATTTAGTAAATTCTAAAGAATTTGGTTCAAAAGAAAGTTATGAACTTTATGATAAAATAAACGCTAATCTATCTAAACTAGGTTACGGAGTAGATTCAGATGTTAGGAAAAATTTAGAAGGAGTAAAAAACGAACTAAAATTAAATGGAGTTAAATTGGGTTCAGGTTTAAGTGCAGATACTACCAAAGCAACAAGTGTAGTTAATCAGTTAATAGAAAAAATACAAAAACCATTTAAAAAATTAGGTATTAATATTAATTTAAGCACACTATTCAAAAAGAATGGTGGAATATTTTCTGGTAATTCATGGAAAAATATACCTCAATATGCAAATGGTGGCGTCCCATCACATGGAACACTATTTTGGGCAGGAGAGGCTGGTGCAGAAGTAGTTGCACATGCTAATGGTAAGACAGAAGTATTAAACCAATCACAAATAGCTAGTTCTATATATAGCGCAGTATTCAGTGCAATGAGTCAGTTTAATGGTGGAGGAATAGCTGAAATTAATGTTCATGCTGACGAAGGAATAATAGTCGATACAGCAATAAACGGTATAAATCAAAAAACAAAGCAAACTGGTGTTTGCCCTGTTAATATACCGACATATTAAAATTTTTGTTAATTATTCTCTTTCTATACAAGTGTAACTTATGAGGTCGTTTTCAAATTCATTTAGTTCATCTTGGTAATTACACCCAACGTTAGCAAAGAAACCATTTTCCTTGCAATCATATGCAATTTGTTGAATTAATGAATGATCAGATTTTGCAATGTTAATTGATACATTATTACCTTGTTCCTCATAATTTTGTTTCATAAAATTGTAATGCTCATTTGCGGATTGCTCTGCTTCTTTTAGTTCAGATAAAGTGTTGTAGTATTTCTTAGATTCACGTTTTATTTTATAAATTTTGTTACTATCGTGGAATAGTGTCCATATTGTAACTTCTCCTTTAGATTGATTAATGCATTCTGTTCGTTTAAATTCTTCTTCCTTATTTCCACAACCACACAAACACATACAACAAGCAAGAATTAATAGTACCTTTTTCATATATACTCCTCTCTAAACTTCTGTACTAGCAAGTTAACATTATTATAACATGTGTAGCACTTTCTTTCAAAGGGAAATTGAAAGATGGTGAAATTATGATAAAAGAATTTACCGCAAATGGCTATAAATATGTACTAGCAGGTCCTGTACTAGTAGTATCGAAAGTTAAATTAAATGGTGTAGATATATCTAAATATTTATCAAACAATACAAAAATATCTTGGTATGACGTATCTAAAAATAGTGGTCGTGACGTTACTAATGCAGATGGTACTATGGTACTTAATGTAATAAATACTAAATGGAGAATTGATTTAGTAAGTAGACCACTTACAGATGATGAAGTTGTTGACTTTTATGCTGAAATAATTAAAAGACCTGCACCAATAAGTGTAGACTTTCTAAACCCATTTACAAAAAAATGGCAAAATATATCTTGTTATCGTGGAGATAGACTTGCGCAATCTATGCTTCCATATATAACACCAGATGGAATTATAGAATTATATAATCCTGCATCTCAAGCAGTAATAGAATTGTAGGTGGGATATGATAAGTACAAATTTTATAAATGAATGTAAAAACCGAGCAAATGCAAATCGTTTAGGTCAAATAGTAGTAGATGGTATAGATACACCAATATCACAATCAGATAATTTACAAAGTTTTGAAATAGATAGTGGGTGTTATGTAGATGGTAACATTATTGGTTCTGTATATTCAAAATGTTTAAAAGCAAAGTTTGTAGCAATACAAAGCAATTTAAATGATAAATCAATATATGCCAAAATTGGCGTAAAATACGCTGATTTAAGCAACGAATATATTAATACAGGAAAATATAAAGTAGAACGCCCAAATAATGAAATAACAGCAAATATGAGTCAAATAACAGCATATTCTGATTTATATACAAATCTTGATAGCAAGTATGTATGCAATATTAATTATTCTACAGGAGACAAGACTTTATCAGACTTATATGCAGATGTGTGTACTAATTTGGGGTTAACACCAAAATCGTTAGAATTTATTAATAGTACAATTCCTATTGTTGCAAATCCATTCACAAATGGAGAAAAGAATAGAACAGTATTGCAAACTATTGCAAAAATATCTTGTTCATTTGTTGATATAGATAATGATACAAATGAAATTGATTTATGTTGGTTAAGTCAAAATGAAGAACCTGATTATATTTTTTATAAAAGTGATTATAGCAGTGTTGAAGGTGGAGAGGTTATATGTGGACCCATTAATTGTTTGATTATTAAAAATAGTCAAATTGATGATGAAAATGTAACAATTAAAGACGAAGAAAGTATCAAATTAAATGGTGAACATTCAATAACTATTAGCGATGATTATATATTGCATAATGCCGAATTAAGACAACAGGCGATTGATTCTATTTGGAGCAGAGTTAAAGGCATGAAATATGTAGACTGCAAATTAACAACATATTATGGAAAACCATTTTTAAAACTTGGAAATAAAATAAGAATCTATATAAGTGATACAGAATATTTTGACACCTATGTGTTAAAACATAATTTTACTTATGATGGAACTTTTTCAAGCGTTATCCAAAGCCCTGCTTTAACAGAACAAGAAATCAAAAATAAACAAGATATTAGTTTAGCTGAAGCATTGGCCAATGTGCAGATTGATGTTAACAAACAAGAAAAACAAATAACAGCTTTAATTGAAACTAACAGTTTAACGCAAACAAAAACTGGAGTTAACTATGTTGAAACTGAAAATTCGTATGAAAACGGATTAACAAAATTGAAATTTTACGGAGATATTCATTATTTATTTCCATCCGAAGAACAATTGGGACAACAAAGTTCAAAATGTGGAATATCTAAAAGTGGTGTTTCAAAAGCTCA